>Ga0307378_10000036_pt1 | contig 245109 bp, 226 predicted proteins | sample UN1MG_FD_202238 | JGI IMG/M metagenome (GOLD analysis project Ga0307378, IMG submission 202238) | Soil microbial communities from Risofladan, Vaasa, Finland - UN-1 | ecosystem: Environmental > Terrestrial > Soil > Coastal area > Acid sulfate soil | place: Finland: Risofladan, Vaasa... | reverse complement strand
CCGGCACAAATACACTTAATACAAAAACGAGAGCTCAAAAAGTAGCTGATGGCTGGATAATAAACGGTAACAAAACCTGGATTAGCGGAGCGGATAGAGCCAGAGGAATGATGCTCATCACCAGAACGACTCCAAAGGAAAAAGCGCCTCGAAAAACATTCGGAATAAGCCTGTTCCTCATAGATTTGCCCAATCCATCGGTTAATGTAACCACCATCCCCAAGCATGGGATAAATTACTCTCATTCGTGCGATATCGGCATCAATGACCTGAAGGTGTCTGAAGACGCTTTGATGCCACCACTGGACGGTGGCTGGTATTCTTTGCTCGATACCTTAAATATCGAGAGGATGTCATTTACTACTGCGGCCATCGGCATCGCCCGACTGGCAATGAGTAAAGCTATCGACTATTCCAAAGACAGGAAAGTCTTCGGTGACATGCCAATCGGAAGCTATCAAGGGCTGCAATTTAACCTGGCTGAAGCTTATGCCGGCATCGAGGCGGCAAGATTGCTCAACTTCAAGGCTTCTACCCTATATGATAACGGAGCAAGCATTGCTGAAGTAGGAAATGCGGTGAATCCAGCGAAAATCCTGGCAGTTGAGAGCGGTATCAAAGCAGTTTACTGGGCAATGCAGACCTTTGGAGGCTATGGATACGCCAGGGAATACGACGTCGAGAGATGGTGGCGGGAAATAAATTTAATCAGACTTGCTCCAGTTAGCCAGCAAATGGCATTAAGCTACGTTGGTGAACATATCCTGGGAATGCCAAGGTCATATTAATAAGACAAAAGGGACGATTTCAAGTTCTTCTTTGGCGGCAAATTCTTTTTAATTAAACTTGTTCTAACGGAATCGGGCTATGCGAAGTCCCGACTTCGTCGGGATTTGGGCGAACGAAGTGAGCCGTATAGCTCGTGTTATATGACCCGAACAAAGTGAGGGCGAGGAGCGAAGCGACGAAGCGTTGGCTTGAGACGCCATAATTATCTCTTTTTGAGTTCTTCTAATATCTCTTTGTTTGTTTTTGCTATCTCTTGGAGTGCCTTTTCCATTTTTTCACACATTTCCCAAGGTTTGAAATCTCCTTCTCCCATCTTTCCGCGCATTTCCTGCATCATTTTCATCATGGGCATCTCTTTGCCGCCCATCATTTTAACCATCATCTGTGGCATCATCTTTGACATATCCATGCCCGTCATCATCTTAGACATCATTTTTCCCATAATCTTTTGCTTTTCTTCTTCAGTCATATCCGCAAAAAACTTTTCCATCATTCTTTCCATCATTCTTTCTTTTTCCTCGGGTTTCATTTTGCCCATCATCTGTTCCATTATTTTTTCCATGATTTATTTCCTCCTTCCTTTTATTGTTTCCAAATTTATTAAATCTTGCGTGCGAAAGCCAATGTCATACAACTCGTTTCTATACGAAGTATTGGCACTGATTTTACCAAAATTAATAAACTCAGGAAAACTTTGGCGGAGGGGGTGGGATTCGAACCCACGTTCGCTTAAAAAGCGAAAACGGTTTTCAAGACCGTCTCCTTAAACCACTCGGACACCCCTCCCAGATATAAATTCTACTCCAACAAGACCTCTCAGGACAATTATGCCGACATTTTGCCGACATTTTTCTGGAGAACTTCATGCTTAAAGCTCTCATCAAATTGGCGTGCCGCCGCTTCCTGAAGACCAGGTAATACATGGCTATAGATATCCAGTGTTGTGGACACAGAGCTATGTCCAAGACGCTCCTGAACAATCTTAGGGTTTACTCCCTGTTGCAGCAAGATTGTGGCATGAGCATGTCTTAAGTCATGAAGCCTAACATCTCTTAGCCCAACTGACTTGGCTATTTCAGGGAAGGCTCTGGTGACGCTATCGGGTCGGATTGGTCTACCATCAGGATGGGAAAACACTAAGTCCGTAGATTCTAAAGGCTTGCCTAATAATTTTCGGGCATGCTCTTGCTTTAACCGGTGCTCCCAGAGGACGATTGCCAGTGAAGGTGATAACGCTATCTGACGCCGGCTACGCTTGGTTTTGGGCTCGCTGAAAATATATTTTCCACCGCGAAGCTGATGCAGGGACCTTACTACAGACAGCGTTGATTTCTGCAAATCAACATCTTCCCACCGGAGCCCAAGCAGCTCTGACCTTCGTAGCCCGGTGTAGGCTAGCGTAAAGAAGAGGACATAGTATGGTGTTTCCTTACAAGCATCCAGAATTAGTTGCACATCGCTGGCAGCCAGTATAGCTAATTCCTTATACTCAGGACGGGGGGCGTCTACAGCCTCAGCTACATTGCGAATCAGGATACCATGCTTTACGCCATACCTCAAAGCCTCATAAAGGACCCTGTGATGGTGGTGCACAGTTAATGCTGATAAACCACCTTTACCATCTCGTCGTCCTGACTCCATAGCTTTAGCATAATATTTTTGAATATGATGGGGTCGTAAACTCAATAGCGGAAGCGAACCCAGAGCTGGGATAAGATGGACTCTTACAATTTCTTGATACCGCTCAGATGTTCTAGGTGCAGTGTTTGTTGCTACATAGTCTTGGAGCCACTCTTCAAGGAATTGAGCGACAGTGAGCCGGTCAAATTTAACATAGGTGCCTTGCTCAACACTGAGCAATAGCTCACGTAGTCGTCTCTGTGCTTCTGCCTTACGACCTCGAACATTTTCAAAGTGCCTCAGGCGCCTACCTGTTGCCAGGTCCCTGCCAGTATCAATACAAATCTCCCAAGAACCTTTACTTCTTTGTCTAATGCTTCCTTTCATTTTGTCCTCCTTTCTTTAGCTTTTATAGATAGGATTACATATCTAAGCTATCAGCGTGGCAATCTTGGCTTTCCAGGACACAGGTCGCAGGTATAGAGGATGTAATCTCTTCTAAGCAGGATTTCTTCCAAGGAATTGTGGATTTTAGGCTCTAAGTTATGAAGGTCATCGAGTAAGGTTGAAAGATTGGCTACAGTTCCGCTTTTCAAGCAAAAGTATAATAGCTCCCGACATTTCTTTTCGTAAAACTCATTATTAACCTCATGTTGTGCAAGAACTTCTAGTAGCGTTTGCCCACCTGGATAGACCCGCATCTGTCTAATCTCAGTGGGTTGTTTGTCTATTTCAACCTTAAAATACTTCCAGTTAAATTCAAATCCTCTCTCACTTTTCTTTTGGAGCTTATATTCTACTTGACGGAGTATCCAATCGATAAGCTGTGATGAGAGGTGCGGTAGATTAGCAGAATCATCCTTGAAATCTAATTGTGTTTGCGTAGTAGCTTCTCTCTGGATCTCCTCTTGTAATTTGGCACAATTGTCTATGTATAACCTGTATTTAGTTTCCCACTGGTTATAGTCTCTCCAGAACATTGGGAAAGGTAAATGACTCTTCAGACAACCAAAGAGGCGATTTGAGTGAGGAAATGCCATACAATCTGTCATAACACTGGGGAAAGTAGTCACAGCTTGTATGCCAATTCCCGCTTTCCAATTCTCGATTAGCTGTCGCAACTCAGCTAGATGATCTCCTAGTGCTTTCTTCAATATCTCTGTTTTAACAAGTCTGATTTCCTGCTCTTGCTCGGCTAACTTGAGATGTCGCCTTAACGTCCTATCATCAGTAATACCAAATCGTGCCTTTATCGCGGAATCCGTAAGACCGCTCTCGCGAGCTTCAAGTAATCTTCTCCTGTCATTAGAATTTAGTTTTTTAGCCATTTTTCTTCTCCTTGGGGGCTGCCCAGCTCAATGTGGATATGTATTTTAGTGCCATTTTGTGAACCATCTATACCTGCCTTTAGCTAAATTGCGGCACTTGACACCTGTTTGCCCACATCTTATTATTATATATCTGCTTGGATAAGTCAAGGGGAGTTTTCATGATTGAGATAAAGAATGCCTACAAAAAATGTTATAAAATGAGAGCCCTTGGCCAAAACGGCCTGAATATCGTTGTCTCAATCCCCAGAGTAGTTATCCAGAGAGAAGCAGAAAAGCGCAGCCTGACCATTGGGGAATTCCTGGAGCAATTTAAGGCGATAGCTCACTACGATAATTTTGAGGGGATTATCTACACCTTTGAGGAAACTAAGAGAAACTGCCCTAGTCAAGCTAAGAGGGAGGAAACTGACAGTGGGAAGTAACGATGAGACACTGGTTTTGACTCCTAACGAGGTTCGCAAGCTCCTTAAATGCTCCCGGGGCACCATTTACGAAGAAATCCGCAAGGGCACCATACCATCCATCCACCTTGGCAGAAAAATTCTCATTCCCAAGGCGGCTCTCCTGAAAATGCTTGAAAACGCTGGGGGTCACGGTGCAAGCCCTGAAGTATAAAAAGCCCCGGCTGGGCAAAGCTCGGGGCTAGAGGCAATGAGGACTATGAAAGTAGCTATCTCTAATGATATCGGCAATAGCCGGGAAAGTCAAGCAGCCAAATCTATGAATTCCCTAGCCATATTTCTATTCGTAAGGATCAGGGGGGAGAAGGATTAAAGGAATTTTTAGATGGCAAAGCCAAGTTTGGAGGATGGATACAAATACACCATGGTCGATAACAAAATTCTGGAGGCACTGGCCAGAACATACGTTAGGCCAGACGATTGGCGCGTGTTGATATTTATCATACGGAAAACATATGGTTACCACAAAAAAGTTGATTATATTGCCAACTCTCAAATAGCAAAAGGGACATTCCTACACAAAACTACCGTATCACACTCACTAAAAAGGTTGGAGCAAGCAAAGCTAATAACACGTAACAAGAAACTAATTGGCCTTCAACCTGATTCTACACAATGGAAGTTGAAAGGATTTCCAACTTTAGATAAGGAAAGCCTCCCAGAACTGCCAGGTTTTAGAGACGAAAAGTTGGAAGTATTTCCAACAGGGTTGAAAGAACTTCCAACAAAAGTTGAAAACCCAGTAGTCGCACAAAAGAAAAAAGAAACTTTAACAAAAGAAAGGGGAAAAAATCTTCTCTCCACGGATCAGAGAGAATTATTTGCGATACTGAGGAAGTGCCCTGCTATTGAAGATAGCGATGCGGATAAGCTTCCGGAGCTTTTGCAAGATTATCCCAACACAAATCATGCTCTGGAATTCAAGAAATTCGTCGAATGGTGGCCGGGACCGAAAAAACGGAAGAAACCGTGGGCAGTCCTAAGGAACTGGCTGGAGCGAGCGTCGAAACAAGTACCAGAGTTGGTAGATTCCGGCCATTATCGGGATTTAAACAAGGTGAAAGAATGAATGAGAAGCTTCCGCCACACAATCTAGAAGCTGAGGAGTCAGTTCTGGGCTCTATCTTAATTGATAGCGAGCAAATGAGCAGGATCGACCTCAAGCCCTCAGACTTCTTTGATGAGAGCCATCAGGCTATCTACCAGGCCATGATTAGCTTGTATAAACGCAGTGAGGGTATCGACCAGATCACTGTTGCCCATGAGCTGCACAGACAGGGCAAGCTTGAGAATATCGGGGGTGCCGGCTACCTCAGTCATTTGATCTCCATCACCCCAACCTCGCTCCATGCCCCTTACTATGCCAATGTCGTTAAGGATTGCTCAATAAATCGTAGCCTGATTGCTGCCGCCGGCCAGATTGCTCAGGTAGGTTATGAAAATAGGGCTCCCCACCAATCCCTGTCCGATAGCCAAGCAATATTGAACAGCGTTGCCAAGTCCATACCCGCAACGCAGATTTGGACCCCAGGTGATCTGGCAACTAAAGCAATGGGAAGGTATTCGAAACTGAGAGACAGCATTCCCGGTATTCCTACGGGTTTTAGCGGGTTTGATAAACGGACTGGGGGATTATTTAACGGGGATTACATTATCCTGGCATCCAGACCAGGTGTGGGCAAAACTACGTTGGCTCTGCAAGTAGCCAAACATGTAGCGGAGAATCACAACGTCCTCTTTGCTTCTTTAGAAATGGTTCCCGAAGCAGTTCTTGACAAGCTCGTGGCCAGTTTGGTTGGGAGACCCGCAAGAGTGATAAGGCGCGGTGGCTACACCGATGAGCTGCTCGACGCGATCACTCTATCCCTTGGCGAGCTGTCAGAGTTTAGGCTTTATCTGTGCCGCGGCCCTCAAACGACATCGTCTCTCAGGCAGCTCATGGAAGGAATGAAACTAAATTATGGCCTCGATATCGCCTTTGTTGATTATCTGCAACTTTTGAGGGATAGATATGGGGCTAATCCCAATGAACGGATAACTTACATATCGGGGGAACTGGCGAACATGGCTAAAGAGTTTGATATTCCATTAGTCGTTCTATCGCAGTTAAGCCGGGCGCCTGAAGGTCGTGCGGATAAACGCCCCGTGCTCTCTGACTTGAGAGAAAGCGGCGCCATTGAACAGGATGCTGACCTCATCCTATTTCTTTATCGACAATCCTATTATGAAAGGGGCATGAGCCTGCATGGTGCTGAGACAGAGCTGCTCATAGATAAGGATCGAATGAGGGGGATAACTGGCAAACTTACACTTTACTGGGACGCTCAAGGAGAGAAATATGTCGGTGACAAGCGAGAAATCACGGGCTCTGGCCAGAGTGAGAGGCCAGCTGGACAACAAATGGGCCTGGTATGAGCTAGCCAAGGCATATTGCCCTGGTAGCCTTGGTGAGCTTATCGGGCTTGTTGGAAGCATAGCTGCAGATGACTCCAGTAGCCAGCAAGGTTTTGAGGAGTGGCTACTGCGAGCGCGAGTAAATGAAATATCAGTATACCCTTGCAGGGGAGCTTGACAAGGCTTACTCAAATACAGTAGAATAATACTATAAATATCAAATGAAATTACCAATAGAGTTTCCAGTGTGCCCAATTTGCCATTCTAAGGGGACTGTTGCCCGACTTGCTTGCGCCAATGAACCTTCCCTCCCAAAAGGTATCTTTGTATCCATGGAAAAAATATTTACACCCATTCAGGACATTAGCAAAATAGCAACACCTGTTATCAAAGGGGTCTTGGTCCACTATGACGTTTGTGTAAACTGTGGTACTCGCTACTGCACCAAGGCCGAGATAATAAGTGCTCCTGTAGAGGTCAGGCACCAGTCAGGAATGGCTATAAAGAATGTTGTCAATCAGCGAAAGTGGGACAGATTTTGAGGAGATGAAGCACCGGCACCAGGAGGGAGTTAAGCAAGTGGACTCCCTCAAGGAAGATGAGAAAACGGTTCATGCGCTATTGCAGCCTGGTAACTGACGCATTACTGAGAGCAGGCGCTCAGCGAAAAGCTCCGGTGAATGAGGTTGTAGTCAATGCCTACAAGAATGGTATCGCCCTGGGGCTCCGCCTCACAGTAGCAGACGGTGAGATCCGGGGAAGGGAATGAATAAAACAAAGGAGGAAAAAGATGTCTGGACATGAACTAACGCAATTTGAAAAGGTGAAATTGCTAGCTACTCTTGATGCCCATAATTATGAAGATTTTGACAAGGAGTTTTTTCAGGAACTAGAGGGTTGCGATATCCCCTTGCCGGATGAAGTTGATGCCCGGATACGCCGGGCAATATTCAAGTTTACCGATGTGCTCGTGGCTTACATAAAAAAAGACTGTCTCCCTCTCGAGGAAACCACAGTGGAGGTAATCGAGGGTGTCTTGATTCAATCTTTGCTCGTAGGTTACGAGATGGGGAGGAAATTGCGCCGGCCACTCACCGCGAATGAAACTATGCCAAAATAGATGAGGAGTTGAAGAAGATGGTCCGAAAAAAGAACCAAAAAAGTCATAAAAAAGTATCAGCCGAGACTTCCAAAAGAATCCAGCCATACCTGGAGAATTTGAAGGAGCGGCTCTCCTCGCCAAGACTGAGAGCTCCCGGCACAATTTCAACCTACCTCGACACAGGACGACTATTTCTCTCCGGGCTGGATGGAGACCGAGAGCCGACCGACAGCGACTTCCGCCGTTACTTTACCAGACGCCGAGAGCAAAGTATTTCGGAGAGGACACTAGGCAAGGAGTTTTTCCACTTGAAGAAGCTGGCACTCGCAAATAAATGGCCGTGGCCATTTACCTCTGACGATACTCCCTACCCTGAGGAGGTGGCTCAACTCCCCTTTCTCGAACAAGCTGAAATAGAGCAGATGATAAAAGCTAGAGCCAGGCTTTCCAAGGCAGAAAGATTTTACCTGGCGGTGGCTACTACATGGATAGTTCGCCGGGAGGAACTCAGTCGGATCAAGAAAAGAGACTACGATGAAGACTCGATAATCCTCCACACTGCCAAGCACGGTAAGATGGCAAAACACCTGATTCCAGATTGTCTCAAGCCAGTTTTTGCTGACTACCGCGCAAAGGAGCACTCGCCTGTATCTCTATCAGTAATGTTCATACGGATCTGTGAAAAGGCTGGATTTGAGCATAAGCCTCGGACGGGATGGCATGGTATCAGATACACGCTGAACACTTTGCTCAAGGAAGTATATCTGCCCCAGAACAGGCAAAGCCCCTCGCTCCTGGACGACTATGCCCATTGGAAAGTGAAAACCGGCGGGCGCTATGCCGGGGGAAATATGACTGAGTATTATCGCCGTCCCGAGCTTGTCTACAAAGACCCCTCTGATGTAGACAGGATTATTTACTCTATTCACCCCTTCCTTCCTCTCTGGGAGAAGAAGCCTCAGTAAAGTGTTAGCGCGTTGCTAACACCACTGGCAAAATACTGTCTCATTTAAGGCTGTTAGTGAAGTTGTTAGAAAGCGTTAACGCTATTTAATGGTGGTTAAGAGTTCTTTTGGTTGTTCTTTGCCGGTTTCATCCGTATAAAGTTCATTGGTTCTCCTTACCACCTCGTCCCAGTTCTTGCCAGGGTCACAATTCTCATTGATGTGTAGAGATAAGTCTATGTAGCTTTGCATAATTAGGGAAGCCAGATAAACGGTTCGGTCGTCTCTACCTAGTCCACCTTTGCTTCGTAATCGCTTGTCTACTTTGTAGACTGTGCTTTTCTTAAAACCATTAAGGATAAGAGCTTTAGGCGTGGCTCCTTGCTTCAGTTTGGTCTCTATTGTGTCCATAGTAGTTTCCATTAGTCTACTCCTTTCGTCTCTATTATAGTTTATATTGTCTATATAGAGAATAGCAAACTTGTTAGCATGAAAACTAAGAGCGAATCAGGACATTTTTGTTGACAAGTCTCCTGGTCTATTGGCAGAATAAATAAACAGAGAAAGCAAACAAGTGCTGCTCTGGAACGCTGAAGGGCAAGCCGGCTGCGCTTTCAACAAAAGGCTTGCCTTTCGGTAGTTGTTGCCCCAGGGTAGCCCTCAAGTATCCCCACGATGTTCCGCTCGATGTTCCGAGCAAAGTCCGATTTTCCACTTTTGTTGCTGGGATAACTTAATACCGGGTGAGACCTAATTTTACCGAACTTTTTTTACAAACATCACCAAAATCTATTGACAGCCTATTGCTAACCTGCCATACTAATCATAGCTAGGTTATATAGTATTGGTATACTATTTAGCTTTGTTAGCACCTTAACAATTGAATACAGCTCGGTAGCGCCGGTGTAAATGCCAGGCGGGGGAATACATATAAAGGAGGGAAGATGATTGAATTAGCCTGGCAGGAATACGATAAAATCGCCAACAACTTCCAGCACAAGGTAAGGTATGAGGACAGAGAGGACTTAAAACAGGATATTATCCTTCGCCTTGCTGAAGTAGCCAGCATCAAAACAGAGCCTTTAACGCTCCCAGCGATGTTAAGAGTGGCTAGCTTCGTAACAATGGAGCATTGGCGAGATTTGAAGCATCAACTGACTATCTTTAGCCTCAATGAAACTATTGAAGATGATGACGGTAACAGCGTTGAGCTATCGGAGACCCTAGCCGATGACAAGGCGATAGACCTGGAAGCCTGGGTTGACGCCAGGATATGGCTACATGGTTGTCTCCGGAGGCTAGTCAAGATTGCCTGTAAGAAGGTAAAGGACATACCGCTTGGGGAGAATGAGCAAAAGTATCTTGAGCGTTATCGTGAGAAAGAGGTTAAAAAACAGCAACAATCACTATTCTAAATGTCGGATTTCGCCCCCGTTCTGTCATTTACACAGTAGAGGCAAACACAATGCCAGCGGTTAGCGGATTGCCAGTAGCCTTACAACTTCATCAATTACCCAACTTCAATCAAATGCTTAAGCAAGGCTCGCTTAAGCAAATAAATAAAAGGGGGTGATAGATTGGAGTATGTGAATATAGTAGGCAAGCGTTCAGGTGATGGCTTTGTTGCTCATAAAGCACAACTCGTTGATGCTTTGGCAAGAGCGCAAGCCGAAAGAGTGTTGTTGTTTAACGACGACATCACTCTAGGCAAGAGAGGCTTTCTAGCCTATCTTAAAGCTCTAGCAGGTAGCAACATAGTCAAGGTTGTCCCTGCTAGCGATGGTGCTAAAGGTGTCAAGGTTGTTTGCGGTAATCATCAAGGCTATTTACCTAATGAGGCTTGGATAACGGATAAACTGCCTATGACCTTCAATGAAGTCCGGGTGTCTCCCTCTAACGCTGTTACGCCTAATCTCGGTAGTGTTGAGCTAGCCGACGCCCTATCAAGGGTGGTAGGCTTTGCCTCAATTGAGGAAGGTAGACCGGTTTTACAGACGGTTCGCTTTCATCAAAAGGAAGGCAAGCTGACCTTGATAGCTTCGGATGGCTACAGACTAGCCGAAGTTAGCCTTGACTTTGAGGCTGGCGAAGCTGAAGCCTTGATTTACGCAAGTGAATTGAAAGGCTTAATTTCAGCCTTGAGTAAAGCCAAAAGAGTAAAGGTTAGCTTTGAGCAGAAAGCCGATGAGGAAGGCGGTTTAGTTACTAAACTGCTCCTCATTGATACCGAACTGATTAGGTATAAATTCTATAGTCAAGACGGAGAGTATCCTGACTATGAGAAGGTTATACCTGGTGAGTTTGTAGCTACTGCCAGCTTTGACACTAAAGCGATGATGAAGGCAAGCCAAAGCCTCTTGTCCTCTTGGTATAACGATGATACCAAGCCACTATACCGACCTTTGACGCTAGCGATTAGCGAAGGCACGGTAACGGTGGAAGCCAAAGAGGATAGGGGGAAGGCTGTAATTGAAGCGGAAGCCACCGGGGAAGGTAAAGTAGCAGTCAACGGTAAATACCTATTACAAGCCTTGAAAGCCTGTGGGGGAATAGCCGAAGTCAAGATTGTAAACGCAAGCTCACCGATACTCTTTAGCTCCAACGGGTATCGCTGTCTGGTAATGCCTATACTAACCGAACCACCAAAGGCGGAAGCCGAACCAAAGCCAAAGCAAACCAGAGGCAAAAAGTCAAAGGCGATAGCCGAAGCCGAAGCGATAGCGGAAGCCGATGTGCTAGCCGATGCCGATGCGATAGCCCAAGCGATAGCAGAAGCCGATGCCGAACCGAAGCCAAAGCCAAAGCGAAGCCGAAGGGCAAAAGTAGCCGTAGCCTAACGCAATAGCCGAAAAACAGAGCCACACAAAAGAGGGGTGGAATAAGCCCCTCTTTTTATCTTTTTGGAAGGGTGCAAGTCCCCGAAGTGGGGATTTGCACCCTCTCTTTTTGCCCAAATTCAGATAGAAAGGGGGATGAAAGGATGAACAACGGAAAAGAAGTGGCAGAGCTAAAGACACTTTATCAGGAAGGCAACCGGGAAATAATTTTAGTAACGCTTCACCTTGCTGGTATTAGTGACCAGGTAATTGACTATATTAGCGATGGTTTGTGGAGTGAAAGACAAGCAATTATTGGCCTAGATTTATCTAATAAGTATGAGAAGGAGGGCGCTGGCTAGTGCGTTAATCTAGCTTATAGGTTGAAATTGGTCGGGGAACTATACCCTGGAAAGGAGGACAAATTGGGGCAGCTCAGTTTACTTGATAGTGAGGAAAAACAGGACTATCAGATAGAGAAAACGACCACTGTCAGGCTGGGAACGAGAAGTGCTGAAATACCTCTACGGAAGAGGAATAAAGCAGCTATAAAGAAGCTTAAGGAAATTCTACCCCAGCTTGAGGGGAAGGATATCCTGGTAAGCCAGTATTGCGACTATTGGTGGTATCAGGATTTAAGGCTTAAAAGGCTTCAGGTGCAGTGGTTTGATGATAGTGCCTTCGTTCTGTGGGGGACCAAAGCACAGGTAAGAGTCCTGCATCTTAAATTCCTGTATCAGGTGCGGGAGCAATATACAAATGGCAAGCCATATTACCTGCTTGATTTCTGGAACGGCTTTCGGAGTGAGCCAGTTGATAAATACTATCGCGGTGGCTACCAGTGCCTTGAGATAAGAGCGGCGAAGTAGAGGGTCCGGATCTCCTCACTTTGGTAGGACAACTACGCCCAAAAATCTAAACAGAAAGGAGGGGAACTATGCAAAAGCAAGGCGAATGGAAGCCCTACAATGTGAAGGCTTTGAAGCAGAATGTGGCTCTGGTTTTCAAAACTGGAGACATAGATAAGCTCAATAAGCCTACCTACACCTTCATCATTAGCCACATGGGGTTTATCGCTCACTATGACCTTAACGGCTTCCAGTGTAGCTACGCATACCTCGATGAGTTCAGAGCGAAGCTACAGACTAGCGAGTATTCAGCACGCCTAAATTACAACTGGGACTGGGCCGGTAGGTATGAAGGCGACCGAGACTTCAACAAGTGGTATGGGGCAGCCTATTGCAAGAGTGTAGCGGAAGGTATCAGGGGCATTATCACAGTAGCTAGGAATCAGCCTAAGCAGGCAACTTTGCCGATACCAGCTCGGGAATTGGTTCGAAGCTGAATCGTTGGGTTTGATAGGAGAGCTACGCCCAAAAATCTAAACAGAAAGGAGGTGAACTATGCCAATCAGATGGAGCGCCCTTGAGGTTAGCGAGGCTATGGATGAAGTTGAGGAGCTGGCCAAGAAGGCCGAACCTTTCCTTGCCGAGGCAGAAGCCAGGGTAGGGAAGGCTACTGGCATAATAAATTTGCCAGAATATATAAGCCAACGCTTCCAACGCCTGATATACATCATTCAATACCGGCAAAACATCCTAACTTCCATAGCCAAAATCCGAGAGAACATCCCCGAAGGCGCGGTTGAGGGTGAGCGTCAAACAGGCAGACAACAAAGCCTGGGACTGGACACAACACCTTGCAAAGTAGCGCAGCCCGATGACTTTGCTGAATGGATGGCGCAACAAATGAAGGAGTAGTAGATATACCCGGGTTTGATAGGGTAACTATGACTTAAAAAGGAGGTGATAACGAATTGGACAAGCGAATAGTGGACAAGCAGATAGACAGTCTGGTTGGTGCTCTGATGGACCCTATTATTGTAATGCCTGGCGGCTGGGGAGATAGTTTGCCAGACTGGATTAAAGGAGAGATACAGATAGAAAGGCTTGTCCAGCTGATGACAGGGGAGGAGACAGCCACCGATGCTGAGGCTTGTGCCTATCTCTTTACTGCCAGCCTGACAAATCCCATAGGTAGCGATTGGACACGAATTTACCTGTATATCGCAGGGAAGGTCGTATCCCGAAATAAGGGCACAGAAATCCCGGAGGATATTAAAGTAGATTCGCTCAATGACGACGAGATGAGATCACTCCGAGAGTTAAAACAATGGATTTGGGACCGAAGAGCCAAAGTAAGGCAGGAAAGGCGAAGGCTAGAGAAGGCACAGGCTAAAGTAGAAGCGGAGGCTCGAGCTCCGAAGCAGCTGGGCTTGCCCGTCTAATAAGGATTCAGGAAAGGAAATAGGTCCGCTCTTGCGGGGGCGGGCCTATTTTTTTGCCTAAAGACCGGAGCTTTATTTCTGCTTTTCGAGAAATTCAATCAACGCCGTGGTAGTTCCTCAGCAACAGAATATGTTTCCGTGGATAGCCATCTTCCATCACAGAGAGTTCCGGGAAGCTCTGGAAAACACACCTCTAGCCTCATATACTTTCCTGAAGGAGAAATTTCAGCAATGAATGCTTCAGATACCTCATCACTACCACTTTTTTTTAAGTAGAACCCTTTTCGGAAATTTTTCCGTTTTTTGCAAAATGCTAAAATCACCCATTTTTACCGCCTTCCTTCATTTTTCTAATCAAAGCTTTGGCGAAATTTACTAGTCCCCCCGGTATTTGAAAAGGTCGCAATAGATGAGAGTAGCAAGGTGATGTATGTGGCGACACGCTCTATTGAAGTGGTGTTTGTCTTGGCGTGGCGTGTAACTGGCACATCGCCTGCGGTCCTTGTAATTGTCGTAACATTCCATTCGTGGTTGTAGTTCAGGTTTGTTGTTTTTCATAGGTGGTTATTTTCCCTTCATTTTTAAGGCGATTTCTGCAAGGCTTTCAGGGTTGATACCCAAGTAGTGAAGGACATCCTGGACATCGATGCAATAGCGCTTGCCGTGCCCCCAGTTTTCGAAGTGGGCTGGCAGCTGCCCGGCATGAATTCGCCGGATAACAGTTTTCTCGCTGCATTTCAGGACCCGAGCTGCTTCCCTTAATGTAAGCTTCATTCCTCACCCGGTATTGGAATATCATGTCCCACTATCTCACCGGTTACGGCATCGACCACTATGACATCTACATTCCAGGTAGCTGTATAATTGTATTCAGGGTAATAAAACTCTTTGTAGATAGAGACAGCCCAACAAGGGCCCTCGGGCACCGGGTTTGGGAGCGAAAGAGGCGATTCAGGATCATAATAAACTAGATATGCTCTAGTTCCTCCACCAATAGCCATCGCTTCTTCTTTGCTGATTATTGGTGGTAATGTCTCCGGTAAATCATCGCGCCAGTGCGCCAGCTTCTTCTTAAATTTCCCTGTGTCCTTATCGAACTGATAGTTAATACTATCAAACTCTACAATAGCTTCACCTATCATTCGTTGATGGTAGTAAACGACAGTATCTCCACCAAAGTCATACTTCTCAAAGGATAGATTGCAGTGTGCGCACTTGGCCAGAAACTCCGCCTCATTTGCCACGACCCAGTCCTGGGGTGGAATTTCCTGTTGCTGGTGGCACGCCGTCAGAAAGCTTACTGCCAGTAGCAAGACAAGTATCACTCCAAGAATCCTTTTCATTTCTGCACCTCCTATTCTTCATATTTATGGATTACTCCTAATTGCTAGTTCTATATCGTCTAATGATGTTCCTAGCGGAGCTTCTGTACTTACCAAGACACCAAAATCGACCCATCTTGTTTCACCTGAAGGTATTACTACCTCCCCCTTCATGTTATCGGTTATCGCATTTAGCTTAACGCCAAGAGCTGGGTTTGCATTGGATATATAAGTGTAAACTGTGGTGAAATCTCCACCAGTGTTCTTTAACTGAATGCCTAGACTTGCAGTGTCTCCTCTAGGAATTGAAAGTTCCCAAGTATTAGTAGTTTCATCCCATTCTCCTCCATTCATGGTGCTAATTTTTGTCGCTTCCACGTTGCCTCTTCCGGGGGTGTTAATATCTATTACCGTGCCTCCTTCTGTGCTGGGAGTTTCAATCGTTATACTCACTTTCCCAGACCAGATAGTTTCGTAAGTTGTTGGTGGTGCTGGTGGTATTGGTTGAATTGGTTGACTAACACCGCAGCCCATTAGTATGGTTGTCAGAACCATGATAAAGATAATTAGTTTTTTCATTATTTACCTCCTTTCAATCAAACTGGACAACCTTTCAATCAACTTTAGCTTAAAACAAACAGGACAGGATGACAAGCCTCGATGGGATTCTAGCTTTGAAAAGGGCTGAAACAATGCGGACAAATACTATTATTGTAGTATTGGAAAGGGGGCTTACAAGTTATATCGTTTGTTAGGAAGGAAAGGCGATATAACTATATCGCCCGCCCGAAGTTACTTGTCCCGAGATAAAGTGAGCGGGATAGGCAAATACCGGGCCCTGTTAAGGACAGCTTGGGGTAGGTATAACTTCCGCACAACGGGGTGCGGAAGTTACAGCCGAAGTTACAAATGCCTGGCTTTGCAAATTTCAGTGATTTCTCTGTTTTTGGCAACGCCCTTACACGAAAAAAGGGCGTTTGTGCTTGCCCTAAGATAGAGTAAAGGGGGCAAGCAAATACCCGTCCTAGCGTTCTCTGGCTAGTGTTAGCACACTGAAGGGTGTCCATAGTCTGTCCAAGGTTCCTTGTCCAGCCATTTAGGTATTCCTTTACACTTAATCTAATACCTAACTTTAGGTATTGCCTTTAGCGTATTCTAATACCTACAATATGAGAAGAGGAGGTGGACATGAGGTATAAAGTTTTAATGGTTCTTGTGGTTGTTGCTCTAGCGATGACTTCGGTTTTATTCGGTTGCAATAAAGAGCAGCAATTGGTGATTCCTTCGTCTTTGATACCAGTTGAGGTCTTCAAAGAAGTAGCCATCACCGACTCATATTCTGAGATTCTCCCACTCTTCGACAGGGAATGGATGACGGGAGATATAGACCCCTATATTACGCTACCGGGAGCTGGTGAAGAGCAATTCATTGAGGGTTATGGTGCTGCTGTTCCAGAGGTTACGTATACTATGAGGGATGGGAAGCGGGCAGGTTGGGGATATACTAGATTGGTAATAGAGGTCTTCATCCTTAAGTTTGAAAACTCAGAATCCGCTGAAAGAAGTTTCATTAACATTAGTGAGACAAATGGGTTTCAGAACCTAACGTATGAGGGTATCACTCTAAAGAATGGCACCCACACCCTGACTTGGTGGCAAGAGGAGAGTGAAGGTGATTACTGGGATAACTCTACCATGCCTTGCTATCTAATCCACTCTGGCTGTTTCGTTATCTACTTCTATGGTCGAGAAGACGTTCTTAATGACATGTTAGACAGGATTATTGCTACATTTGGAGCTCCCTAACCATAGTGTTGGTAGTGGAGTAATAAACTCCATTAGGATTTATTTTAGGTGTCTAAGTCTTTTTGCGGTTCAAGTTCCAAGTATTGCCAAACCTTTTTGCTGCGATTTTCCCCAGGTGGGATTTAAACCTCAGGCCGGGTTGAAATCGTTGGCCTAGAGCGATTTTTTAAAGGGGGTTTGATGTCCTTGAGGGTTCCGGGTGATAGCCAAAAGTATTTTCCCGGTGATAAAATTACTAGTCCTTGGTAATCTTATAAGGAGGTAGGCAATGAAGTTGAGTAAGAGACAAGTCAAGGAATGGAGAGAGCAGGGGAAGCAGAAGATACAGGCGATTCAGAAGGCCTTTGCGCTAAATAGTAAAAAGGGGAACAGATAGCTACTACTTATATTACAGAATCGCTCACTTTTTCACGCCTGAATACTTGCCATTTTACCCTAACACCAAAGCTATTGTTATGGTAAAATCCCCCACTTTTCCACGCCTAAATTAAAAAGCCCGAAGTTTCAGTATGCCAGTCATACCTGGTTTACATAAAAATATAACTGGAGAAATACTGCCGGCTGAAGACATTATTGTTGTAACCTTGTTCCCTGGGTAGAATACAACTCAGGCGTGGCTAGGCGTCACTAATCAAGTGATTATGGGTTCCCCGGGTAGCAGCTCTGCTTCAGCAAAAAGGAGCCGTTCTTTTTGGCACTTTAGCTAAAAAGGTGCTGCTAGGGCAAGGTATTCAAGCGTGGCGATTAGCTATGAGAAGTTGGCGCCCCTTTTTTTATTTGTCATTGCGAGCAAAGCAAATATAGGCTCCTTTTTATGACTGGTTGCACGCTTCGCCCTATTGTTCACCCTACTGTCGCAGAATCTTCCCTCAGGCTCTTGTCAGACCTGTACCGCCGAGTGCTTGGTATGATGGGATTAGCTCAGCCTGTAAGGCTTGTGCGTAGTCACTTTCGCTTGCTACCCTCAGCCGATTACTCCAAGAACCGTCCGGCTTTTCGACTTCTAGCACAAAAAACTGCTTCTTACAACCGAGGTAGAAGAAGCGTTTTCCTTTATACCAGCCGGAAAACCAGTAGTTCTGCTTGGGGCGCATTTCCATACCAGCTCCTCTAAACTCGTCGAGGGCTCTTCTACACAGAGTTCTAACCTTTTCATTATCGATGTTTCCCAGATTAACCTCATCAGTAGGAATTGTCAGTGGACCAGGAGGTTCTCCAAACTGCAATGACTTACATAATATAACCGGCTCACTTGCCCCCGTCTGGATACAGGTGTACTCCTTCAAATCTAGTGGGATATTCAGATACTTTGCTATGCGGACTACAACTGGGAAAAAAGAGGGAGCTATCAATATCAGTTTTGGTATCTGATTTGCGTCAATTTTGCCTGCAAAGTGGCGAGCGATTCCTTCTAGGTTCGTCCGTGCCCAATCATAATAACGCAGCCCTTGGTCTAAATGAGTCTCATCTGAGCTATTCTTGAGCTCGATTACGCAAAGTACCTTGTCAATGTCACTGGCAAGCATATCCAAGGGACCCGAGTCGGTAGGGAATTGGCGGGCAAGTATCTGCATTCCTTCTTCGATGTATGTCGGTTCGTTCGCAAGCATCTCCTCTAGTTTTGCTTCGGACAGCTCTATAACTGTTACCTTTGGCATTCTACAGCCCCCTTTCAGAAGCTACGCGGTTACTGTAACCCAGCACATCATCTCGGTTCAAGGCAGTTCAGCTAATTCTATGCCGACGTTTTCATGGTGGCAAGCTCAAAAGCAAACGGGGTCGACAATTCACATTCCGCTATTTTGGGTAATGGGAAGCCAAAAACAATATCCCTATGCCACCGGTATTCTAAGTTGCATTGTCAAGGTAGTTGCAGTGATGTATCCCTGCCCTTGCGTAATGTAATTACAACTTTGGAAAGAAAAGCACTGGTAAGATAAAAGATAAGCAAAACCCTTGAACCCTGGTTTCAATTACGCTCAGTCAGCCAATATCGAAACATTTGCGCTGTTTATCTGTTTCCAACACAGCAATACGGTTTCCAACGAAGAACTGCACAAAATGGACGATTGTGCAGTTATTTCATTTCCCCCAATCTTTTATGAATCTAGTGAATCTAATAAGAGCAGATTGTATTCGGTGCTCAGATGATGCCGGTGACTTTCTTCAGCATTGCCTCCATTATGTTACTAGCCAATTCTTTCATTGCAGCGGGGTAATCTGCCGTGGCTACGTTGTTGATATTCTTTTAAAAGTTCTGTTTCCCGAAGTGTCGGGGCTTCACAAGGTTCACGGCTATAAGTAGAAGCTTCTTGTGTGCATGTTCCTTCATCCCCTCTTTTGTGGGCTTGTAGTCTTTCCCTTATACCATTCACCCCTTCGGCCTTACCGATGTAGATTGTTACATCACCAACGTATAAAGCATAGACACCCTTGTTTGTTGGAGAGATACTGATGTTTTCATCATTGAATTTGTGCAAAGTATCCGAAATAGGCATTACTATCACCTCCTGCTCTCATTATATCACCTCCGATATTCCTAAACATTGGTTGTTGGTGATGGTATAATGTAGTTAAAGACATTGCGGGAGGTGTAGAGATGCCAGATAGACGAGCAGGTGGGAGTATCCCCCATGTTGGCAAGCAACCTCGTTCTCGGACAAAAGGTGGAAAGTGGAGGAAGAAAAGAAGTGATGCTGGTAAGAAGAGACCCAAAGAAAGCTTCTGGTAATTAGCTAGCTGCAAAGGAGGGTAACAATGGTTAATATCTTTGATATGGCTTTTCCCTCAAGGAAAAAACGGAAAGCATTTCCTATTGCAGTGAAGCGGATGGAATGGCTAGAAGCATCTGGTAATAGAAAAGCTAAAAACGAATACAAGAAGACGGGGAAATTTGATGAAACAGTGCATTCTAAATGTAGAAAGTGCAAGAAAGAATTGAGGTGGGGGACGCACACTTATGACTTTGACCATAAGGATAATAACCCATCAAACAACAGACAAAGCAATTGTGTTTTATATTGCACAGCTTGTCATAGGGCTATAACCAAGCCAATAGTAGTAAAAGAAAGAGGTTTCGGGGGAATTGTCTTAGGAACCAAAACAAAAATGGCAAGGTCGGGGAAGGTAGGATATAAAAAACCCAAAAGTAAGAAAAAATAGTGATAGCCTATTCAGCTATTTGAGGTTGGTCGGGGGTATAATTCAAGACGATACGGCAGGCGCTTCGAGAACCGATAGACCGCCCGCTTCCCAGTGAGATGGCCGGGCCGAACTGAAAGGTCACTATTGCCTTTGATGACCCGACGGTACCTTGATATAACTATTGTTGTATAACCAGTTCACTAGACGTGGTCAACATATCTCGCCTATGCCTTTTGTTCTCAATTTGCCATCTGCACAAAATGGACTTTCGTCTAGGTTTTTAGGTGGTATAAAGCAGCGGATTTTGCAGATTCCCGGCCTCTAAGCTAGGAGTTTGGGCTGAGCGACCCTGGGAGCGAGCTGCAATATCTATGCTGTGTGTAGCAAGCCGAAGGCGAAGAAGGTATGACGCAGGTTAGCCCTAGGGCCGTATCCAAAAGGGCTTTGAAATATGAACTCACAATCCATATCGAGAAGAGAATCTCTCATTCGGGAATATATCTTGACCTCACTTTTGAAAAGATTTGACTGTTTATCGTCTCAGATAGAGTGTCGAGTTCAGGGAATAACCTATCTTTGCGAATTCCACATGAAAGAGATACAAAGCGCAAGAACTCTGGTTTAACTTCTTCTGGAATAATGAATCTATGAACAAAGAATTCTGGGTTCTGAAGCTTATCTATAGGAATATTGTTGTCATGAATACTAAAAACAGATTGTTGAATAAACATCCTCAAATTGATTTCTTCCGGGTAGAAACATGCTGCTGAAATAGGCTTCTTTAGTGGTTTCTTGGTGATATCGTCAGGAAATATTGGTTGGGCTCCTGTTATGGGGGATTTGCTTAGCTCTTGAATTACGGGGCTGTTATGCTTGAATACCCCAAATGTGCCAGTAGTGCGAAAATTCATATGTGCAGGAGATAACATAATCAATTCGCCGTCCCCGTCCAGATCCTCAATTGCATAAAACAAAGCTATCAAGACCGAAGTTGACCAATCCAATAGTCTAGTCTTTAATCCATGATGCCTCATTAGATACAGCCAAGCAGGATAATCATCCCCTTTTGGGGGGTTCTCGCATCGGAAGCGGGCGAATCTCAACCAATGAGAGATTCTATCCCTTTCGTCAAAGTATGTGTCAGAGGTGACATTACCTCTGAAAATTGGCGCAACTAAATCAAGATCTTTCTTTGGTTGCCCTCTATACCAAGGATCCTCTTGGAAAAGAGTGGTAACATTCCGAATGAGTGACTGTAGCGTGTTAAGATCTGTAATCTCCTTAACTTCCTCAACCTTGGGGTAATACTCATCAAAAATCTGGAAATATCGGTCGTTATAGACTGTTTTGTATATATCCTCTAGTATCTTTTTTTTGGACTTCATTTTCCTGGCGTCAATCACAGGTCACATAGAAAATTCTGCAGATGATTATACTCGCTGTCCCAAAGTTGAACAATTCGCTAAAAGGTGCAACTAAGGTTATTTTTACCTGCGGAGGAGGTGTTGTATGTTATATCTTGTCTTTAATTTTCTTGTTGTTTATACAAACTCCAAAGCATGACTCCAAATCCAACGACAATTAGGAAGACATATTCCCAAAATAATGTACTGGCAGACAAGATTTTACTTCCAAGCAGGAGTGAAACCCCAACCATAAGAATCGCACCACCGAAAGCAGCATAGGAGCCGTAAACGGTCTTCTTTGCTTCCCTATCTTGTCGCTTCAAATGCTCTTCTATGTCTTTTAGTGTTGGCTCCTGATTAAGTGTTTTGTCCTGTTTTGACACATTTTCTATTTCGGTATTCATGGCGATGTCCCCCCTTTTCCTTTACCGCTATGCTGAACCGAGTTGTAATCAACCTGCGGATTAAATATCCAATTTTCCAATTTTAGGTAAGCGTCTTGCAAAGTTGGGGTGTCTTTGTCAGGGATAAGTTCTGGGTCGGTGCTTTGCCAGAGAATTCGACTTATTGCCTTTCTTATATCAGAGTCGTGAATTACACTAACTGAAGAGATGTCCTTTTTCATCTGGTCGAAATATTTCTGTTTTTGTTCCTTTCTTCGTTGTTTATATTCTTCGCTTTTATTATCTGCCTTTTCACCTTCATATCCAACAGCATCAGCAAGCTCGATAATGGAATCTACATCCCATCTGTGAGCCACCCTATCGATAGCTTCAAAAACAGGTTTAGAACGCTCCTCTCTAAACTTAACTATATCTCTCCTTACCTCTCTTAGTTTCTCTTGCTTCCACTTCAGTGCTTCAGTTTTGGCACTTTGTCGTGATGCGAACCACTGTCCTGCAAAAACAAGCAGACCACCTATGAAAACCGAAATAATGTTACCAATATCTAATTGCATTTGTAGCCTCACTCTTTCATTAGGATGATTGCCTACTTTTTTGCTTTGATTCTATCCCCCGCAGTAGCGGGTGTCAATGTCTGATAACGCTCTGCTCTTTCTTAAAGATAGTCACTCTATAGGGTGCATAACGATATGGAAAAAGCCATAAAGATTAGTCATTTGATAAGCTCCGCGGTGCTGCATAGCAAGTCTCTGCGCACTCATCTTGTACGAAGGAACTCCGTACCAAACAAATGTCAGTTTTGTTTACCAGTCGGTTCATGCCCTGTCGAAAATAAATTGGCCACTGCACAAACCGATGTTTTATTCAGTCTGCATAGGTTCTAGCCCTGCTTGACCACCGCCTACAACAAGCACTTCGCCACTCTGCGAATAGTTCCCCAAAATATCCTCTTTATCCTTTTTGTCAGTGTCTCTTCAGGAGCTGGCTCAATCCAGTCAATATGTGTGTTCTTGGGCTCACTACACACGACCTTCCCTCTAACTTGTCCCGTCTTCTCCATATCCTCTAATAATCGTCTTACGTCGTGAGCACCCGGCAAAGTGCCAACTATTGCATTTATCCGCTCCAATGTGTCCTTCGTAACGCTTTGGATCAAAAGAGCAAGGCCGAGGGTAACAATTCCTACCGCCAGAGATATACACGCTATTACCAACATAGAGCCTCCTTTATCAATACTAGTTCTAATAATGCCACTTTCTGCTGTCCTTTGCATACGGCCTTCGACACACTAAATTAGGTTGTTAGATGGTATATGCCAGCGTTTAGCAATCTGGCTTCTTGTGCAGCATTAGAATGCCCGGTGAGGACTTCAGTTATGTAATTGCCATATCCGAATGTGCTAGAATTAGGTCAATAGGTGATCAGTGGAAGAAAGGCTAAGGTATATTCTAACTACAGTAAACGAATGGCTGAAATTCGCTGAGGGAAAGAATGGGGCCCTTCTAGTGGCCGACATTGCTATTCTCTTTGGTGTCTTCAGGCTAATGAACGAGTTGACTGATCAAAGAGTTTTTATTTACTTGGGCATCTTTCTCGTAATCGTTTCGGCAATCAGTAGTCTTGTATCGTTTATTCCGCAACTTAAAGTATCCTCGTCTACACCCAAGAAAAGGACAGAAAAAGAAGCCAGTTTGATATTTTACGGGCATATAGCCAAATACGAGGCGCAGAGCTACATTGAGGCGTTATATGCTGAATCCGGTTCTGAGCCGACGTCCATTGCACCAATCGAAGTGGATTATGCCCAACAAATCATCATGAATTCACGAATCGCGGTGAGAAAATATCTCTGTTTCAATGTAGGCCTCTGGCTAACCGTCTTTGCGCTACTATTCTTGCTTGTGGCAAGTCTCATGTCCGTTATAGCAGTTTAAATAGCTTGGAGATATCAATGATTGCTGACGAACAGATGCCAGTGCGTTTCCGTGAAGTCATAGAAGAGCAATCATCTACCTATAATGAGGGACGATCGATTCAGGTGATAAACACCATTCCGGATACATCCGATATTCCGATTCAAAACCCCTCTCATTGGCTGAGAATACCCAACATCATATGTGTATATGTTGACATGATGGGTTCTACGAGACTTAGTGCTGAAGCACAGGACAAAAGCACCGCGGGCGCATATCAACTCTTTACCGGAACCGCAGTCAGATTGTTCGGTGCATTTGGATCTCCTTACATCGATGTGAGAGGAGATGGCGTCTTTGCGCTTTTCAATCAAGACCAACCTTATACAGCACTGGCAGCAGCAGTAACTTTCAAGACTTTCGCAAAAGAGGTATTTGTGCCCAAAATCAGAGCTAAAACCGGAGTAGATGTAGGTTCACATATTGGTATTGACCAAAAGACGGTCCTGGTAAGGAAAATCGGTCTCAAGAGGTATGGAAGCCGAACTGATAGACAAAATGAGGTTTGGGCTGGCAAGCCTGTCAATATGGCGGCTAAGCTGGCTTCATTATCCGACAACGATGAACTTCTCGCCTCGAGCCGATTTTTCCCAAATCTAAGAGATGAACATGCTCTCTTTTCTTGCGGGTGTCCTAGCGGAACAAAAGCATACCTTTGGAGTGAGAGAGATTTAAGTCAAGATAAGAGATTTGATTTTCAGGTTGCGTACAGTCTCAAGAGCAGTTGGTGTAGGATACACGGCCGAGAGTATTGCGAAGCAATCCTTGTGCTTGATTAGTAGATGGTCTTCCGAAGGAACGATAATTGTGAGCCTTGCCCGATGCGCTAACATTGGCAGCGAGTAACTTTCTGACGAAAAGTTCAGCGGAGACTGTATCAAGGTGGCGGACGGGGAGGGAGGGCAGAGTCGATCTCTACCTGAAACGCGATATATTGCTACGCACTTTCGGGATACTGCTACTAACGTTCATGTCAGTAAAGGGTGAGCTATCATTTCAAGCGCCGCTATCCAACAATTATTTCTTGAGTTTGACCGTAATAATTCTTACTATCTTTCTTAAACTGGGTTAATAATTGTGAAAGATACCAAAGGGTGAAAATCGTTCACTCGTCGGTTTAATCTACCATTTCGGACTTGATATATATTGGTGGATTTGAAAAAATCCTCAGGAAGTGGAATTAGTGCTTTGGGATTATGGAAGATTGTCAACCCCTGAAACCAAGTCTCTATAGGCGCCGTTTTATCCGCTACGCGGTATTCAAAATCGCGAGCCAACAAATCTCCATCCTCTCTTGGTAACAAACAAGTACCTATCCTAGTAGCCTCGACCTTAGATTCTAACCCCATTTGGATAGCCATTCGAACAAATTTACATTCGGTAAACGAATTACTATAAATAACAGCACTCACGTGTTCACTCATCGGCTGAGAGAAATAATTTGTTGTTAGTGACTTCTCCCCGTACTGATAAGACATGATCGGTATAGCACGAGTAAGAAGGCCATTGTATTTGACCCAATCCGGGAAGACGTCCCATCCTCCATAAAGGTACCTAGCCAAGGCATCGTCTATATAAAAAATTGAACCAGGTTCGTAAAATGGGCTGATAATGAGAACCAAAGGAATGTTCTGGCAATGAGGTAACAACCAATACTTCTTTTGTAACTTCTTAAGGAGTGCATCTCCCATTCGAATGGGAAACTCATTTGTACTTTTATCATACAAATCCTCAAAAGGCAGCAAAGGATTGATCCCGACTGCTGAGATGTCTCCGGCTAGACCGGAAGAGGGGTTTGCTGTTACAGCTTCAACTGCAACTCTATCGTTTCCGCTTGAAACCAAAAAGTCCGGGCTCGGGAAAGTTCTATTAATGGCGAAGCCGTGAGATTCAAGGTAACCATAACAAGCAATTTCGAATAAACGGGAATGGTAACTATTCGACTGAAAATCGCTTAAGAAATTTCCATTGGGGTCACCCATGCGTAAGTAGAGTTCATTCATGAGCTTACGAGCACCAACGTGGTGAACTGAATCCCTCAGAGCAATGAAGTCTGGATGAGCTTTGTCTTCGTCAACAATTAATCTGAAAAGATTACCTAGCTCTGAGATCCCTACATCCGAAGCAACTTCATCTTTGATAGCCGTGGTCTTCGTAGGAGATTTCGCGAATTTATGATGCCGTCGTTGCTGTTTTCTCCAGTCTTCAAATTGCCTTCTCAATTCAGCTTCGGGAAGCCAATGCATTTCGGTGTCTTCTACCCCTAACGACTTTAACTTGGCTTTGATAGTGTCTTTTGCAGTTTCATAGCACAATACCTGAATACCAATAGCATGACCATCAGGTTTATCGGCAACGGCACTGGTGGCTAAACCAGCCTTGAAACCAGTAAAAATATCAAACATTTTGTTAAATGTATCCATGGTTTTTTGCACATCTCGGTTGGGGCAATCAATCATCCAAAGCGCTTTCCCACCGTATAAGAATTCCCACGTCATACAACTTTTTTGAAAACTATCCGTTTTTGCTTTGGGATATTTTCGTTCTAACTCTCTTAACCGCCTTTTATCTTTATCGTGTATTTTCTGCAGTTCTTGATCGAAGGGCAGATACATGATTTATTCTCCTAATCTAGACTTCAATTCTTTTTTACGCACAATCGAACACACAACTTGCGTTTTCAAGATTGTCTTGCCTCGCTCTTTAGCGTGGCCAACGCTTCTGTCACCTCTCGGCCTTTTGACCTCTTTTTTGGCTTACCATCTTCGATGTAAATAGCACCGGCGGTTTCCTCCCGACGAATAAGGTCTTCCATCCAGCCGCAAACATGCAAGGCTGGGGCAATAAGTTTCGCGCGAATATCAGATTCACTTGATGCCATCATTACGACCGATATAGTTTATTAACACAACATATCTTTTAAAATTCATTGGTTATTATTTTATTATTTTCAAGGTAATAAATACGGCAATGCCCAAAGGAAGACCTTTTGGTATGGCTAATTATACAACGCTCGCCGCATATCAACAAGAGATAACTTTTCGGAGCGCCCAGGAGGATTGACTAAGCGTATGGCTAAAGGGTAACAATTCTGACAATTGTTCAGCGGATAACGTTGTCGTATAATTAGGGACGATGACTGTGGCAGAGATACATGGCAAAATATCGGAAACAGACACAAAGCAGTGTCTCAAAGAGGAGTGCGCCTGGTGGTCGTATGAGTACGAGTCCTGTGCTATACCCCGCCTTGGCACCGGCATTGATGACTTGTTTAATCAGTTATCACGACTGAATGACAGGCTTCGTCTGATAAAGGGAACAGATGACTCAGGAGATTAAGGTTTGGGGGCTTACCAAGAGGGAGGCTGTGGTATTGCTTGGTCTCATTGGTATAGCTAGTGGCGGTCTGGGATTTATCCTTTTGATTCTCTGGTGGCTAGAGTATGACAAGCGGTCAAAGCAAGAGAGGGAAAAGTGATAAAAATTGGAGACTGGTTGCGGGACTTTCCGAACGCATGGAGGACCTCCTGACTTCTGACAAGTAACTTCTAGCGAGAAGCTGAAAGAGTTAGTTATTGACCCCCTGCTCGCTGTCCAAGAGAAGGAAAGGGGAGTCACGTAGCAATCGGATCCTAGTAAAGTTAGGCCGCTGCCCCGAGTAACAAAAACTCATTTTGTGGGATATATTTCAAGGTTTATTCAGTTTTCTTGCCGCTTTAACTTTGGCGTCGTAGAATGCGACTGCTGATTCGCTCAGTGATTCAATTTCACGCAGTTTTTCTTGGTTCAAGGTGGGTTTCCCATTCAGCTTTTGCCATTCGTGAATCTTGGCTATGTGCGCACGTAAGATGGCCGGATCTCGATTCTTCTGCACTATGAATTCCTGCCATGCCCGATCCAGTTTCTCCGCCTCATTACAGGTTGCACACGATAGAACGCGATTTGAGATGTGATTTGGGCCGCCAAGAGAGGACGGGACGAGGTGGTCAATGTGCCCTTGCTTTTGGAGTTTGCTAAGTGGCTTACCACAATAGGCACATTCCGAATTAAAGAATTCCCATATCCTCTCCTCGTCTTCCTTTGTGGGACCGGGATCAACTATTTCTCGAAGCGAACGACGAATCACGTTCTTAACATATCCCGGGGTTACTGCAGGCATATTATCTCCTCCAAATCCACAGACTGAAGGTTCGCAACGTTTGCTTGGGTTAGTTACTTACGGTCTCTTTTCCACAAGCATCATTGAGCGAACAGTTAAGCAGATTATAGAACAGGATGATTCGCTAAACAATCTAGCGTATTGTTAGTGTTGCCTTTAATAGGTCTTCCCCTTGAGGTTGGCTGAGACTATAATGGAGTTGGGGAGATGAGAGTGAAGAGGCTGGCCTCCATTCTACTAGCAATTTCATTGCTATTTGGATTAGTAGGATGCACTTCAGTAGTAGATACTACCCCACCTACTATACCTGGCAACATAAGCAAGACCATCCCAGACAACGATAACACTCCAACTTTCACCTGGGACGCTGCCACTGATGCCATATCAGGCATTGCTTCTTATCAGGTTAGAATAGACTCAGATGCATTCAGTGATATTGGCAACGTTACTACCTACACTGTTAGTACTGCCCTTCCTGATGGTGCCCATACCTTTGAGGTCAGAGCGGTGGACAAGGCTAGCAATCAGGGAACTGCTGGTAGCCTTGCCTTCACGATTGATACCACTGCAGCTATCAGCCTAGCTACCTTGACAGTCCACTTCATTGATGTTGGGCAGGGGGATTCAATTCTAGTTGACTTAGGGGAGACCGAAGTTCTGATTGACGGTGGGGATAAATTGCCAGGTGTAGTTGAATACCTTAATGATTATATAGATGATCCGCTTGAGGTGATGGTGGCTACTCATCCTCATGCTGATCACATAGGGGGGCTAATCGGAGTCTTAGATGCTTTTGAAGTTGATGAAATCTGGCTCAATGGAGACACAAGCACTTCTAAGACCTATTCCCAGTTCATGTTAGCCATCAACTCTGAGGGCGCTGAAGTATATGAGGCAAGGAGAGGCAACACTATTGAGGTTGGCGGTCTTGTCTTTGATGTACTCCATCCTGTGAGTTTAAGTGATACCACTAACAATAATTCCATTGTGTTGAGCCTCAGCTATGGAGAGATTGATTTCCTCTTTACCGGGGATGCTGAGCAACAAGCCGAGAGTAACATGCTGGAAACCGGCATACTGCGTGACGTGGAGATACTTAAGGTTGGTCATCACGGCTCAAGGACTGCATCTTCACAGGCTTTCTTAGCAGCAGTGCAACCAGACGTTGCTATTTATATGGCAGGGCTTGGTAACCAGTATGGTCATCCTCACGCAGAGACTATTGAAGCTCTAGAAGAAATAGGAGCTGAAATCTATGGCACTGATGTCAATGGCACGATTGTAGTTGTCACAGATGGGATAACCTATGCCGTTCAGACAGAGAAATAGCAACAGATGCCACTTCTCCGTGGGTCAAATGGAGCGCACGAAAAGGCTGGCTGTTTTAGTCACTCTTCTATTAACAATGGCAGGCCTCCTCTTATCAGGGATTTCGGATGCTGGTGTTCCAATTGCGGACACTCCCATTCCCGATAATGAGGTATCTGGCAGTGTAGATAAGTCAGCCAATATTAATTCCTCTGCAAATGCTACAATCACAATAACCATGCGGACTGCACCTTTACCTGATGAGTAAGCTCAGCCATGTGGGTTTGGAGGAAGCAAGTATGAACGAGAAAAAGGTGAAGAAACCAAAGAAGCAGCAAAAGAAAGGAAAGGGCAAGGCTGGGGGTAAAGCGTAGCCCAGCCAGCGGATTTAAGTAGGAGGATATTATGGCAACAGCCTATTGTATGAAGTGCAGGAAAAAGGTAGAGATAAAGAATCCTAAGCAAATCACACTCAAGAATAACCGACCAGCGGTACAGGGTGTCTGCTCTGTTTGTGGCACAAAGGTATTCCGAATAGGAAAATCCTAGATGCCCGATGAGTAGTCCAGCCACTGATTTGGAGGCTTGACATTTTGGCTGATTGTTCATCCCTGCTGAAATAGTCCAACAAAATCTCTGGCTTGAGGGTTTATTCTTCGCTTGATTCCTGTTTGGGAGAAGGTCTATACTGACCTTGGGAGATGACAAGATGACAGAGCAAGTTGGCTATCGAGTGTTGGGCACGATAAAGGCCGTTAAAGGGACCTGTAGCGCCGGGCATAAGGTAGGCGACCAGCTGGAACTCAGTGGCTATAGTTCAGGTGGCCTCTGCGGGTTCTTTTATCATGGTATCTTCCCGTATGTGGTTATGCTCCAATTCGGCGGGAGTTTTCCTGCAGACTGGGGAAACCCCGATGTAGTAGAGCTGGATTGCATGGATAAATGGAACACGGTTACCATAGAGCTCCGCTGCATTGGAAAGTAGTCTTGCTGGTCTTTCTCAGGTCTGATGGTAGTCAATCCCTCAATCACAGTGCCGAACAATCTGACGTATTGTTAAGCCCGAAGAGTAGCGAGACCGAACTACGGTGCCAAGTAGCTCAAATCTAAAGGCTTTTTAAGAAGCTCCGCTAATGTCAGAATCACTTCCATGCTCAGTGTACGGTTAAATAGCTAGCAACTTTATAGTAACTTGCGTTATTGGTTACATGGAAGTAAAATGCTATCATTCGTGGTTTGTCATTGTCTTGAAGGACAAACGTGGAATTGTAATAGCTGACGAAGGCAAAAGATGGCCTTCCATATAGCTCAGGAGGAGGCACTACAACCGTATGCTTCGATTTCCCAATCCAGGTTCCGACATAAGCGCCTTTGTTCGTACTTTCCAAGCCCTGTTTGGGGTTCTACATACGCTTTCCAGTTTCTCATTGGATGATATGTCGAGAGCCCTAGTTTCCAAGAATTTAGCAACATCATCCGGTCATATTGGCCAAGAAGCTCTGAGAAGAAGTACCCGTCCAAATCGGAGTTTAGATCCACTCTTCAACCAGTCAAAAATGTATTCTGAACTATTTCGTATATTGGGCTGGATACATCCGCTTTCAACAAGTAGACAGAAGTTTGTGTTCTCTTTTCTAGGAATCCATATAGGATTGGCACAAAGTGAACCAACTCAATTGGTTAAAGAGTGCCTTCTTGGCATCGCCTACCCGAATCCTTTAGTAGTAATAAAGGGATCCAATTCTGCACGTCCGGTAACTATGATCATTTCAACAGCAGCAGCTTTGGATGGTCGGATTACGCGAGATGAGATTATTCTTGGGCCTCTCGATATTGACGATGACCGCCGAGCAGAATCAGTTGCAGAAATGGTTAAGAGATTAAGATTACTCCGCGGCAATCCTGCCGCAGTTGAAGAGGCTCTAAGGGAAAAAGCTGCGCAACTGAGAATTCAAGTGAACACCCTCCACAACTATACTCGCTTCCCGCTGGGCATCTTACGCTGGGCGAGATGGACACGTCCCGAGAGAGACAACGGGTTATTTGATGCTCTGACTAGTGAGGGCTTTGGAATGGCCGACTGGATCAGGACCTTGCACGATGTTCGTGCGAGAGACTTGACAGACTTCTCAACCGATGAGATAGACTCCTTCCTTAAGGTGGCTGCGTATCGTATGTTTGAACGAGCTGGCTATTACGTCGCAACTCAGGGGTTAGAAGATCATGAACATAGATGTCGCCGTATCCTGACGACTCTAGGTATAAAGGATACCAAGCGAATCCTGTTCTCGCCATTTCAAGAATATGACCCGCAGCGCATTGAAACGGTGTTCCCGGCTTTGAGAGGGGATGATACCTCCGATATGTCTCAAGTAACTGGTGCCGTACGTCTAACCAGCCGACCTGAACAAGAAGTGCGCAGCTATGTGAGATTGCAGTCTGCGAATCGTAAGATGGTGTCCGATGAACCACAATCGGATGTCATCAGCAGAATTTCCTACTACGCAAAGTCTGAGGGACCGGAGTTGGATGAGATAGTAAAAGCAGTTACTTCGGAGTATATAGGTTCTTCGAAGGACAGGTTTTATCCTGCAGTCGAAGCATTGTTCCGTTACCTTGGCTATCAATGTGAGCTATCAAGAGTTGGGGTGAACTACCAGCGAATGGATGCCTTGATTAAGCACACGACTCAATCCATTCCCATTGAGATTAAATCACCTAGTGAAGAGGAGTTCATCTCGGTGAAGGGCGTACGGCAGGCACTTGAAAATAAAATAGTGCTGATGGCACGTAAATATGCTCCTTCACAATGGCAAACAACAAGCCTACTTGTTGGTTTTGAATTACCAGCCGATCGTTCAGAAGTCTCTAACTTAGTAGAGGACATATATGTCACTTATGATATTTCTGTGGGGGTAATTGACTTTCACTCATTGGTCCGCCTAGCAGCCTTACGCTTGCTGCAAGAGCGGAAACCTAAGGATGAAGACTTATTTGGATTGAGAGGGTTAATACAAATCGGTGATTCTTAAGTTTCAGCCATCTAACGTTCAGGGCAAACTCCCACGTAGAGATGCTTTTCCCATTTTGTTTGAGAGAGTGGGGCTTGAGACTCCGCCAGTTATCCATCTTTCAAACGATACCAAGACAATTGGTTCCTGCTTACGGTGTCCAGTTCCACCATGCACATTCTATAGTGCGGATGAGATGGTAAATGACTATTTCACGGAGTTTCCAGCGGATACCTCGACCAAGGTATGCCCGACCGACGCGGTTCAAATTGATACGGAAAGAGGTATACCAGCTATCCTTTCGGAAAAGTGTATATCTTGCGGGCTATGTGTAGCTCGATGCCCTGTTCAGGCAATCGTGCTCACAAGGGGCGGGGCTCATGTGAATGACTCAGAAAACGACTTTTTCAGGTTAACTGGTAAGCCAGTCGACGCATCAGTAGTTGAAGCGGTTTTACGACAATATCGAAGCACGCCGATTAGAGGACACGTTGTAGATGCCGAGTTTGCAGCTCATGTATATGAACGTATTGTACTTATTGGTATGCAATCGCATCCGCAATTCCCGAACCTCCTTGCTAGGAATCTCATGATTTGTAACGGTATTTCATTTCTTATTCGACGACTCGGGGACACGAATATGCGCATTGACAGCGTTTTTGACTCCGGCGATAATCGACTGGGTGTTGCTGAAATCGAGTACAGTGACGGTGTAATTCTAGACTCACCCCGAGACCTGCTTGATGATTGTGCCGTGCTCCACGCAAGATATGGAGTACCCCTTCAGACGATTGATCCGCTCGTGGTGTCGTTAAGATTTCCCAACAAGCGATCAGAGTATTGGCAGGTTATCCAAGATATATCTCAGGTACTAAAAATCAGAATACGTTCTATTACCATAGGGGCATTGCTGATCATAATGTGGGAAAACCGAAAATTGAGTCAAAATATCTGGCAGCAGCTTTACGCGGACGCTAGTGCACCGACCATTGAACCCGCTTTACGGGAGCTCCTTGCCTGTGAACCTAGTAATATAGCGGCCTATCCTGGATGGTCTAGAGCTGCCAAGTGATTTTGCCTGCCAGATTGGCTCCACTCATCCAAGCGGCTTAAAGCAATTTGCACGTATTGAGGGTTCAGTTCTACTCCCCAATAGTCACGACCGAGCATCGCAGCAGCTAAACATTCGGTTCCACTACCGGCAAATGGAACCACTACCAAATCACCAAGATTTGAGAAATGCTCAATAATTCGAAGAGTTAAAGACAAAGGTTTCTGAGTAGGGTGGTTGACTTTTTCATCACGAAACCGTCTCCCTGCAAGTGTTGGGAATTTCCAAATATCCCCGGCAAGACGCCCCTCTGGGTTAGGAGTCCATATCCGCCCATTCTTAGTGATTTTATGCTTAAGCCGCTCGACGCTTTTATACGGTTCACGAATAACATGATAGGTGTAGTCATCACCTTTAGAAAACCAAAGAATTGGCTCGTAACGAGCTGCTAGCGTGCGAGTATTATATCCTGCGAAGCCGTTTTCATAGTGCCAGATGATCTGCCGTCGATACTGCAACCCAAGATCATATAACGTACATTGTATCCAGCATATATGATGATGTATTCCATAAACGAAGATATTTCCCCCTGGCGCTAGCACCCTCTTGCATTCAGCGAGCCACTGCTTACACCAAGGCAGCCAAGTCTCTCGGCGCTCTGTCTCCTTCCATATACCGAAATCCTTGTCAAGATTATAGGGCGGATCAGCGATAATCAATCGGCTACAAGCTTCCGGCAGTTTAGGCAATTCCTCAAGACAATCGCCTATCACTATCTTATTGGCATAAGTTTTTTTACTAACGTTTTTCATTCTGCAATACCAGGATGAGTTGATGATGTATGTTGGGAACGAAAGAATAAGGATAACCGTAGGGGAAAATACGCTTGTGCCGTTGGTATAAAACAGTTATGCCACGTAACTGAAAGTCATACGCTTCTAAGGAACGCGCTAAATCTGCATGGAACATTACATATTTCGAGCCATGGCGGTAATCGCTGACAATAACCGCCATATACTTCTTGGATTTTAGTACTCTACCACACGCACCAAGAACTCTAGTGGCCTCGCCTAGGAATATCTTGTAATCATGGATATTACCTAGGTCACGGGGGTCATCGCTGTATTTAGTATCCAGACCATTGGCAATCCGTTCTTGACGAGCCTTATGGTCCTCTTTGTGTAGTATGTTGCCATAAGGAGGACTGGTCACAACGAAATCAATGCTGTTCTCAGGTAGTTCAGGTAAAACTTCTCGTGCGTCGCCCTGAATAACCCTCTGATTATGGTTCGAGAAAATGTTGTTTGGTAGCTCGCGCAATAGTCGCTCATGGGTCAGTTGGACATACCTCGGGTTTAGTTCGATTCCGATCCCAAAGCGCTCTTGTAAAGCGCATGCTTTCAACGTAGAGCCAACACCCACAAACGGATCAAGCACAACCGCATTACGTTTGGTAAAGAAACGAATCAACCGCGCTACATCAGTGAAAGAAAATGGCGCCGGATGTTGACGTTCGATTTGAGCATCAGGATGTGAAGCTCCTAACCCCTTTTGAACCCAAACAGAGACTGTCTCCGGCAACCATTCAGTGGCTGTGAGCTCGTTCAGTTTGTTACGAGAATCAATCTGCCTTATTTTCGTATCAGAAGGTACTACGAATGGCGAGATTTCACCAATTCCATCCATCTCAAGTTGCTGAGCATTAATATCAGTTAATGGTTGGAAGTTGTTTTGTTGTAATGCTGTTTGCTTAACTAGATGAGTCAAATTAAAATCCTCCAATCCTGCGATAAGCCTTTCTGAAAAATATTCATTCTCCGACTCACGTGCAAGAGCCGCTATTGGTCGCCGGCCCCGCTTGTTAAGCGTGATTAATGGAGTTGTTGCTCGCTTCGTTCTCAGATCCACAACTGCATCTCGGTCTATGATCCAGTCGCGACCGACTTTGCTCGCTTTCAGTTGGCCTGTTCTTGCAAGCAACCGTACATGTTGGACCGTATTTCCCAAAAGTTCTGCCGCCTGTCGAATCGTAAGCAGTTCCCCATTGACCATCATAGTAAATTATATTCCCATGAGAATATGTCGTCAAGCTTTTTGGCATTGCAGCTACCACCTCTTAGCTCGCTTATATGATTATATTATGATAAGTAAATGATAACATAATGATATAAGGTTGTCAAGAGGTATACTTAGTGTTATTATTATGAACGTGAGAATCATGGTCAAAGAATTGAGAGAATCCCAGTTCCTTACTCAGCGTGAGTTAGCCGAGAAATCCGGTATCGGTGTAGCAACTATTGTGCGGATTGAAAAAGGAACTCACAGCCCTACTTTTCGCACCATAAAGCGTTTGGCTGCTGCTTTAGGTGTAGAACCTTCTGAGCTTGCAAAACGGGAGAGTTAACGACTTTGGTATAAGATGTAGCTAACCGTCGCCTATATTTGTTTACTGCACTTTCTAGCGTTTCGTGTCACATAGGCAACCAGACGCTTCTGTTGCACTATTGCCTCCATCTGACGCTAATTACAAATGTGGTAATATTATTAGCGGGCTGATGAAGTCATGTATTAAATACCCCCCGCCCGCAAGCAATGCTATCTTAGGGGTAAGAATTATGCTGATTCCCGATGGTGTACTCATTAAATTAGCGAGACAAGCTGAGAGTGAGGGAAGCTACAATGAGGCCATAGGCTACTTGAAGAAAGTAGCCAGGTCGAAGGAGCGAGACAGCCTATTAGGTGAACTCTATTACAAGGCCAGCGTGTCTGAGTGTGCCTTAGGTGAGTGGTCAGCTGCCGAAGAGAGCTTAAGAAGAGCAACAGATTTGCATACCGATCCCACAAAGAGAGAGCTTATTCACGAGAGGCTGTTACTCTTAAGAAGAAGGGTTACCAGTCACGTGTTGAGCGAATGGACCAGCATGGGGCGCCACTGCCATAACTGCAGTTTCACGCCTAGCTTATATAACTGCGCAAGGTGCCCGAAATACGGTGAGAGCCTGAGTGAAGCAGAGAGCGTACAGATAGATATGCTAGCCCCCTTTATTGACGAACTATGGATACCAGCTGCCTATCGCTCAGGTTACGACAAGGACCGAGCGAATCCTTTTAGTAGCCTTCTACGACTCGCCAAAAATGGGAAGGGAAAGAAATCGAGCATCGTACTCGGGCACATGCTGGCCGACTACATCGACCAACAGGCAAGTCATCTTAGAACCCAGGTAGACATTGTGCTTCCCGTACCCACCAGCGAAGATAGATTGAAGTTACGGGGCTACTCTATACCAGAACTAATGGCTTCGTCGCTCGCGATTCGCTTCTGTTGGCCGACATTTCCCAGTGTACTAATTCTCACCCGTATCACCCAGGAGACCCGTGGGTTGTCGCGCCAACTTAAAGAACAGATACTGGCAGACGCTTTCACTGTGTCCAAACCTGAGTTCGTTAGGGGTCTAAACATTTTGCTGATTGATGATATAATAACTACGGGAACAACACTCCGTTTTGCTGCGCTGGCACTTAGGGAATATCAGCCGCTGGCGATATATGCTGTTGCACTAGCTCACACGGAGTACACGTGGCATTGGGGTAACTCAGGGCAATGAATTCGGAAGAATTAGCATACTGGTATTGGCTAACGGATGCCAAAGGAATTGGTCCAATCAATTCCAGAAGATTGTTGGACGCGTTTGGAAGTCCGGCCTCGGTTTTTAACGCAGAGAAAAGCGAGATCGTGGTTAGGACGGGGATTCGGATTAGCTTGGCCGATAACATTGAGCGGTCAAAAAGCAACATCGGACGCTATGTACGGCTTGCGGAGAATCAGATTAAAATTGCTGAAATTGTAGACGGTTATGTCTTGACAAGTGCTGACAGCCCTTACGCGGAGTTTTATAGAAATCACAACGGTCACAAGGCTCTACCACCTATTATTCATGTCATCGGTAACATCAGTTGTTTTAATAGTCGCACATTTGCAATCGTGGGTACAAGGAGACCGTCCGATGATGCTGGTGAAAAAGCACATGAGTTGGCACACAACTTGGCTACTGATGGTCTGACAATAGTGAGCGGACTGGCATTAGGAATAGACGGAATGGCACATAGAGGAGCAATAGAGGCTGGAGGCAAGACCATAGCCGTATTGGGCTGCGGAGCAGACATCAAGTATCCACCTGAAAATACAGCCCTTTACAGTAACATAGTAAGTAGGGGGTTGATAGTTTCTGAGTTTCCCTTTGGAACGCGCCCGACATCGGAGAATCTTAGACAGCGAAACAGATCGATCGTATCCCTGTCAGAGGCGGTAGTCGTAGCAGAGTGCTCACTACAAAGTGGTGCCATGATAGCCGCACGATTTGCGGCCCAGCAAAGGAAGCCGATATTTACCTTCCGTTACGGAGAGAGCACAAGTAATTCAGGTGGCGAGTGGTTGATAAGCAAGTATCTTGCTGACGAACTAAAAGGCACAACAACGAAAGATTTCTTCTATGCCCTTGACAGCTACAAGCAGTCAGATGTGAACATTGACAAATTGTTTTCTGAAATATGGCCTAAGAAGCCACGGAAGAGTAGACCTGAAACCAGAGGTGCAAAGTCTAAAAAAGAAAGAAGTGCAGCAAGAGCGTCCAAGGCGGATACTAAGGATGGCGGAGCATACCATTCCGAAACTGTACAGTCAACGATGGCTCTCGGCGATTCAGCTGCCGGGCAAAGCACTCCAGACCATGCGGATAAATTATTCACATTTAAACCGGGTGACCACGTTATGCATTCCACTTTTGGCAAGGGTGAAATTGTTAACATCACGAAAAGCCAAAATGATTATCAGATCGCTGTCAGGTTTTCAGGGAAGAAGATTCGCACATTGTCTTGGCAGTATACAAGTTTAACTAAGCTGTGATTACAGTGCGTGACTTAGTCGTGATCCTTTTTGATCTGGATGGGGTTCTTTTGGATACAATATCCTCGCTAAAGCAAGCTTACAAAGACGTAGCGCAATACCTTGGCATCAAACCACCTACCGGAGAGGCTCTTAACTGGGCTGTGCAAGTAGGTCCGCAAAAAGCATTGGGAGAACTCTTCCCAGAAGAGGATAATAGCAAAGCTAAGGCAGTCTTCAATCGCTACTGGCGGGCCAACATCGATTCGGTTTCGTGTTTCGCAGGTGTCACCGAGTTGCTTATAGCTCTATCATACCGGAAAGTAATGTTAGGCACCGTGACTTCAAGGAACTCGTCTGACACTTATAGTCTGCTGGATGCAGCACGAATAAGGAGTTATATGCAGACTGTTGTCACATGGGGACACTATCGCGTCCCAAAGCCTTCGCCAGCCTGCCTCACAGTTGCACTCCAAAAGACTGGCAAACCGCCTAACAAGACGGCATACGTTGGGGACCAAGCAAAAGATGTACTGGCTGCAAAGAGTGCCGGTGTTCTAGCAGTCGGCGCAATCTGGGATGTGAACGCAAGCAAAGACGACCTTAGAAACGCGGGTGCAGATGTCATTGCTGAGGAACCGATGGAAATACTCCAGCTAGTTACGACAGGTAAGATCTCGAATCGCAGGCAATAGGCAAAAAGCAGCGAGTTGTTGCCTATCGAAATTGCCTGCCCTTAAGTGACTTCCACAAATAATAATGTCACCTTCTCAGTTAGAGTTATTGCATAATAACCTCAGTGGCAGTTGGATTGTCACTAGAATGTAGTCTCAATGGACGTCTCTACGCTTGGGCTACACAATGGCTTGTTTTGTTTATGTATGCGTCTAGACGGCGCAAAGACTAGGGTAGCACTTTCTCCAAATCCACCCAGCCCAGCTACTCATCAGGCAAAGGCGGAGTTCGCATAGTTATCGTGACTGTAGCAGTTGCAGAGCTAGGATTATCAGTTTGATTCACACTACTAGTTACCTCATTATTGGGGACATTGGTATCAGCAATCGTAGGGCTACCATCAGAGATATCCGAACCAAGTAAGCCTATCAGTAGCAAAGCTAAAAGGCCAAACACAATCAGTCTTTTCACTATCCTCATTCAGCCCAGTTTGAATTAAGTCTTGCTACTATTATACCCTCAACCGGCCTTAAATAGAAGCTCTTAGCAGTAACGATTCGTCATTTCGTTGCCTGAGACGGGGTTTTTATCCAGCTGATAATGTGCTACGATATTTCGATATCAGGGCGACAGGGTCAAGAAATATACATTTGTGAGTGTTACTGCTATAATGTTGCACAAGGAAAACAAAACGGAGGTAGAAGCGTGGACGTAAGGAGAAAGGACATAGCAATGCTGGTCATTACTTCGTCTGAGAAAGAGGGGTTGTCACCCGTCCAACTTCAGAAAAGCCTCTTCCTAGTAGCGAAGTCTGGCGGCGCAGATTTGCCACCTGACTTTTATAAGTTTTCTCCCTATAACTACGGGCCATTTTGCCCAGAAATATATGATGATACGGATGAGCTGGTCGAAGAGGGACTTGTCGTCGGTATTGAGTCGGGCTTCGGTTGGTCTCGTTATGTTGCTAGCCCGACGGGGTCATCCCGTGCCAAGCAAGTTGAAGAAGGTGTGGATTCTCGCCTCGGCGAGTACATTCACGGCGTTGTCAGATGGGTTCAGTCACTCGACTTCGCGGCGCTACTCCGTGCCATATACGCAAAGTATCCGGAATACCGTGTGAATAGTATCTTCCAGGGCTAGAATGACGCTCATTATCGGTCTCAAGTGCTCAGACGGAATAGTAGTAGGGTCCGACGGGGCTGCAACGTTAGGGAACATGGCTGGGTTGCGAACGGTTATACAGCCGGTGCCGAAACTTGCTATTATCAGGGATAAGATGATAGTTGGCGTATCCGGCCCCGTGGGTTTGGGGCAGCTTTTTTGTGACCGTGTGGACGAAGTCTGCAATGACCTTAGGGACGACCGCGGCCCTGAAGTTTGCAGAAAACTTCGGCAGGCATTCCTTAAAGACGCTGAGATTACTTTGAAAGTCGCGGCACTTTCTACTCAAATAATGGGACCATCGGCTCAGGTGGGTGCACTTCACCAGACACTGGTAGCACTGGCGACACGCGGGATGCCCCATTTGATTCAGTTTGACTATCAATGCGCACCGGAAATGGCTACGGACGACCTGCCATTTGTAGCTATCGGCAGCGGACAGAACATAGCTGACCCATTTTTAGCATTTCTGAGACACGTATTTTGGAAGGACCATCTACCTAACATCCCTGAAGGTGGGTTTGCTGTCATGTGGACGTTAATACATGCGATTAGGACAGCGCCTGGAGGCATTGCTGAGCCGATACACCTTGCCGTCCTCCAAATGGAAGGAACACAACCGTCTGCGAGGTTGCTATCTGATAAGGAGCTACGAGAGCATCGGGTAATGGTAGAAGAGGTGGAGGGATATTTGAATAGTTTCCCAAAGTCGCTGCAACCGGGCGAACACGAAGCTGAGCCACCTTCGCCTCCCGTTGCAACGACTTAAATACAATCGCTGCTCTAGGCTTCTACATTCAATGGAAGCGACATAGTCCTAGTGAATGAACACCAGAGCTACCCAGGTGGGTCCGAACTCTCAGGCAAACACAAAGGCTGCTCTGAAAGTTCTATATATTGAACAACTTGGGCTACGGAGTTGGATTTGAATTTCTGGGCCCACTGCACAAATAGCCATTGTGTGATTTTCACATTAGCTCTTAACCTGCCCTAGAACCTCGGGTTCACATTAGAGTACAGAGCAGATGGCTAATTTCTTGATGTTAGTATCGGTTGGATGATTTAATATTTTGAATCAGAGGTATTCGAATGATGCTTAATGAGCAAGTCTGGCATGTTATATTTGCAGCATTGGGGATTGGAGCTACTCTGCTTGGGGTTCTTATTCAATCCAAAATGCAGACTAAACGAGAAAGAGAGCGAGCCATACATGCACTACACGACGAAATTCACTCCAACCTAACCGATATTCTAGGGCTACGCTTCCAAATCAGCCAAAAGCTTAAGCAGGAAAGTGATATAGGGCTTATATCTACACAAGACCAGCCATTTCAACTGATAGACACTGCCGTATTTGATAGTATGAAAAATGGAGGGCAACTCCATTGGCTTAGGGACATACGGATGCATGTCATCTTCTGCTATAAACTAATCAAGCAGTATAACCAAGACGCGGCTTTCAAGCCTTATCAGCTAGAGTTACTCACAACAGCATACGAAGGTCTGAAAAAAGCAATCAGAGACCTTGAAAAGAATTTTAACTTCTTGCCCCATTATTTAAAAGAGACAGGCGAAATGCAGCAAACTAGGACTGACCAGAGAGGTAAAACATCATGAAATGCCCACATCGTGGGCAAGTAGTAGCTGCACTATTTAGCGGAACGTGCAGTCCCAAGCGTTTTGCTCTTTCTCTCTTGCTGCGAAAGAATTATCAGGGTAAAATAGCGACTGTAACAATAGGCTCGAATCCCTATCTAGCGACGGGGCTAAGATGCAGGTTTGGCAAGGTAGCTTAGAGTGAGTGAAAAATGAGTGACCACCTCACAAAGCTTGGAAAGTTACTACATAGCCACAGCCTCCAGCAATTCAAAAAATATGGCTTAGATCGCCAATTTACGACGTCTCAAGAAGTCTTCGAGCGGTTTGTAGTCGGGTTGTTAGATGGAATGATTAAGGTTGAACTTCTCGATAGAGCTCGACCTGTCCTGTTTTCTAAGATGACAGAGCAAGAGGCGGTAAAGCATTACGGTGCTGGTTCTGACAGACAATTCAAAGATTGGATTTTTCAGTCCTTTCGTGATGCCAAGATAGGAGGGCTCTTCAAGTGGGAGCTTATTGGAGATGGAATTATAGGCATCATGAAGCTGGCGAGAAGTGCTAGCGGACTCATCAACCTTTACCCGATGCTAGCAAGGCAGAGCGAAGTATACGTTGCTCGACACGAGTTACTAAGAAGGCTTCTAGATATTCCAGGGATTAGCGACAAGAAAGCTCTTGTTCTTCTGCGAGATCTGCACTATCAATGTAGCTGGGGCTACCCGCTGGAGGGTCTGCCAATGCCTATAGACACACATATTCAGGTTGTAATGAGGCGCATGGGCTATGTTAAAGGTCAAAAGAAAAATGCTTCTAACCTAGAAATACAAAGTGCAGCAAGAGTTTACTTCCAAATTCCTATTGTGGTTGACCTTGCGATATGGGATATCGGAAAACGATTCTGCCCCAAGAGAGGGCAAGTGAACTGTCGAGAATGCGTAGCATCACAGTACTGTGAAAGGCAAGGAATTGCCTAGGGCTATCCAACTATTTTGCTCGATCGTCTGCAAAGGCAAGCACCATTTTGGAAATTCTATCTGTTAAATGACTCAGCGGCTCTGTTCCTAGCTGCCCCTGTGCGCTGAACAATAGGGCGAAGCGTGCAACCAGTCATAAAAAGGAGCCTTATTACGTTTTGCTCAGAACGACAAATAAAAAAAGGGGCGCCAACTTCTCATAGCTAATCGCCACGCTTGAATACCTTGCCCTGGCAGCACCTTTTTAGTGGACTTGCCCAGGCGATTCCCAAAATGAACCCAGCAAAATTCCTGAGTTTAGGCGTGAAAAAGTGGGGGATATAGGGGTAACACCAAAGCTAAAGTTACCCCCAAAATAAGCAATATGGCGAGTGTAAAAGAGGGAAAAAGGAAAAGCGGAACCATGGGGCTTATTTACCCGCTTCCGGATAAAGTGGGCATCTCAAGCCCTTTCTAAGTTCAGCTGTAGATTTCGGCCAATGCTTCAGGTCATTTTGCTTCGCCCAATCGTCCCAAGCGAAAATATCAACTTCCAGGCCTGCACCATTACAGTCCTCAAAAGCACACCCTTCCTTACCGCCACAAAAATCTGTCCTCAAGTCCTTCACTTGAAAAAACCGCTCACAATGTAAGCACCAAAGCCATGCTTCTGAATCCACAAGTTCACCCCCTTTGAAAAATCGCTCTAGCCCAACGATTCCGCCCCGCTGCGAGGTAAACATCGCACTAGGACAAAATCGCACAAAAATCGGCTAAATGAAAACCCCAATATCACTCACCAACTTCACCAACGAGGATAATAATATAACCCCTGGCAGGGGGGGAATCAAGGGTGGTGGAAATCGTTGGCACATATTATTTTGCCGACATTTTGCCGACAAACTGTTTAGCACCCAGTGGTACAGGGTAGCACAGCCAGATACAAATCACCCCGACGCCGTCGACAGGGTAGCACAAAATCGTACCTAAAAGGATAGGGTGGGACAACCGCTGACGAATTTCAAGACCGTCACCTTAAACCACTCGGTCACCCCTCCAAACTACTAAAGTATAGGCAACAAAATCGCCAACGGTCAAACATCCTGTGGTATAATGTACGCGAAGCCAACCAAGATTTTTAGATTCATCACGAAAGGAGGGGAAAATGTTAGAAGTATTTTTGACCGAGGAACGGAAGAAACTCAAGGAGGAAGCGGAAAATTTCGTTAAAAGTGTACCACGACAGCTCATCATGGATATGGATGCTGATAAAATCACGTTCCCCAAGGAATGGGTGGCGGAGGCAGGGAAGCGAAATCTTCTCGGGTTGAGGTTCCCACCCAAGTACGGAGGCAGGGGGCTTGGATGGGTGGATGATATTATGGTTGCAGGTATAATTGGTAAGTTAACTGTGAGTCTTGAATGCCTTTACGCCCTGGTCTCCATCGTTGGGGAAGCTCTGAATGTATTTGGAACTGAGGCTCAAAAACAGAAATATCTCAAGCCTCTTATAGCCGGGAAAATGTGGGCTGGTGAAGCACTTACTGAGCCCAGAGGAGGTTCTGACTTCTTCGGTGCTACCACCACTGCTCGAAAAGAAGGAAACTATTATATCCTGAATGGACAGAAACGGTTTACTGTGGGTGGTGAAGGCGCCGACTTCTTCTTAGTTTACGCTGTTACTAATCCTGAAGGGAATCCTCATGATAAGCTCAGCGCTTTCATTGTTGAAAGAGATATGGGAGTAGACGTAAAACATGTCTATGGTTTGATGGGAGTTCGGGGCACAGGAACGGCAAGAATATACTTCCGGAATGTACGAGTACCTGAGGAAAATCTTCTGGGAGAAGAAAACGGCGGTTCAAAGATTTTCTACAAGATGATGGTGCCCGAGAGAATTATTTATGGTGGTGTAGCTGGTTCCCGAGCTATTCTAGATATCGCTGCGAGGTATGCCAACAAAAGAAAAGCCTTCGGTTTTCCGATAAGGAACTTTGAGGCAGTCAATTTCAGAATAGCTGAGAGTCTAACCAAACTTGATGCTGTCAGCGCTTTTGGCTATGCAGTGGCGAAGACCATAGACGATGGAATAGGCACACCAGGCTACCAGAGAAGGCTGGTATCTGAGTTAAAGCTACTTGCTACCAAAGTATTTTGGGAAGTGGCAAACGATGCCATGGATAATATGGGAGGTATTGGATATACCAATGTCTACCCAATCGAGCGAGCAGTGAGGGAGGCAAGGCTTCCCATGATCTGGACCGGAACAAACGATATTATAAAACTCATTATCCAGCATGAGTATTACAAGGAACTCCTTGCCAGGGAAATTGAAGGAAGAGACGTTGAGTCCGATGTTCCACTTAACGAAGAGGAAGCTGCTGAGGAAAAAATTTACACCGATGCCGACCAGGAAAAAGCTCAGGCTGCGCCAGTATTATAGCTCGACCACCCTTGGCTTTACCCGGCGTTTCTCAGCCGCCACGGTAGACTGAATCTGGGAGATAGCTTCATCAAGCTTGCCTTGATAGCTTGTGAGCACATGATCAAAAAGAGGTAAGCTTTTCATCTCCTCTTCAGCCTTCCGTAACCTCAGTGCCAGGTCCTTGGCAGATTCGCTATGGCGCTGTCTCAGCCGTCTTTCCAGCTCCTCCATTGAGGGAGGTCTTAGAAAGATGAACACCGCCTGAGGCAATATCCTCTTAATGGTAGCTGCCCCTTGCACATCTACCTTCACAATGACATCTCTTCCCTTAGATAAAGCCTGACTTATCTCCTTCCTGGGCACACCATAGTAATTTCCATAAACATTAGCCCACTCCAGAAGTTCCCCATTATCAATCATTTGCTGGAACTCCCGCTGGGAAATGAAGCGATAATCCACGCCATCTCTTTCCCCTTCACGGCGAGGACGACTGGTAACCGTTACCACATAATGAAAGGGATACTTTTGCTCCTTCATCTTCCTGAGCAGGGCATCCTTGCCCACCCCAGAAGGTCCCGAAAGGACGATAAGCAAGCGGTTTGAACTCATTGCTTCAGTTCCCTCGCTTCGCTCGGGACAAGCCCGGCAACAGCGGACCAGAACGAGGGATAGGAAACATTTACCACCTGAGCCTGGTTGATAACTGTTTCGCCCTTAGCTATCAGGCCAGCTATAGCCAGACTCATCGCCAGTCGATGGTCTAAGTGGCTATCAATTTCCGCACCCGATAAAGATTTACCTCCATAGATAATCATGCCATCAGGCAACTCCTCAATTTTAGCGCCCATCTTGGTAAGCTCACGAGAGACCGTGGCAATTCGGTCGGATTCCTTCACCCGCAGCTCAGCAGCATCTCTAATCACAGTTTTCCCACTGGCAAAGCAGCCAGCTACAGCTAGAAGGGGAATCTCATCAATAAGACGGGGAATCATCTCGCCACCAAGCTCGATACCCCTTAATTTGCTGGATTCTACCACAATATCAGCCACTGGCTCGTTGCCGCTCATCCTCTTATTTTTTATCCTCAGCTTAGCCCCCATGGCTAAAAGGGCATCGATAATCCCCGTCCGTGTCGGATTGAACCCACAGCCTCTCACCATTATTCGGGCATCGGGATGGACAGCGCCAGCAACCAGAAAATAAGCCGCCGAGCTAATATCACCAGGAATAGTAAAACTTATCGCCTTTAGCGGAGAAGTCAATGGATTCAGGGAAATTAAGCTGCCATCACTTTCCAGTGCAGCTCCCATCTGCCTGAGCAATCTTTCAGTATGGTCACGGGAGGGAACAAGCTGCTGTAACACAGTCTTCCCTTGAGCGAAGAGACCAGCTAACAAAATCGCTGACTTAATTTGAGCGCTGGGAATGGATAACGAAATTTCGGCGCCATGTAACTTTCCTCCCCTGATAACTAAAGGGGCAAAGGAATCCTTTCCCCTACCCCAGATTTCCGCCCCCATCAGCCGCAGCGGCTCAATCAGCCTCCCCATAGGGCGGGAACGAAGAGAAGCATCGCCGGTAATGATAGACAAAAAGGGCTGACTGGAAAGCAGACCACCGAGAAGACGCATCGTGGTGGCGCTGTTTCCGGCATTGAGCACGTTCGATGGCTCAGTCAATTCCTTCTCACCAATGCCGGAGATAAGCAAGGTGGGAAAATCAGGAGTGCCACTTCCGCGAATCTCTGCCCCTAAAGCCCTTAAGCAGCTAACGGTGCTCCAGCAATCCTTGCCCGAGGAGAAGTTGCCAATCTCAGCTTTACCTGAAGCTATGCTGTTGAGAATCACCGCACGATGCGAGATGGACTTATCGCCCGGTGGGGTAACTTCACCTTCCAGGCGACGACAGGGCTTGATAACCATTATTTTGCCTTGTTTAGCCATTCCTGCCTTAATTTGTTAGCCTCAGCCAGTGCTTCCTCCAGTTGATTACTACCTGAATCCACCAATTGACGATACCTTTGTAGTTCATCAATAAACTTGTCTATCCAGCGAAGTACCGCCTGCTGATTAGTAAGGCAAATTTGTGCATTCACCTCGGGGCTTCCTGAAGCCAGTCTGGTAAGGTCACGATAGCCAGAGGCAGCTAATTTCTTCATCTTCTCCCAGGTAGGTTCACTGGCGGTGCCTGTTACCAGAGCAGCTGATAACAAAAAGGGAAGGTGGCTAATGCCGGCGACAAGCTCATCATGCTCTTGAGCATCGATAAAGAAAGGCGCAGCCCCCAGCTTCTTCACCATATCTGCTATCTTGTCTACCGATTGTGGTGAGGCTTTCCTGGACGGAGTAAGACAATAAACAGACCCTTGAAATAAATCAGCCTCGGCAGCTTTCATCCCATAGGTTTCCTTCCCCGCCATGGGATGCCCACCGATAAAGTCCACCGCAGGTGGCAATAATTCCTCAGCCCACTTCATAACCTCAACCTTGGTGCTCCCCGTATCGGTAGCTATGCAGCCGTGGGGAAGAGAACTTGCTATTTGAGAGAGAATTTCCTTTATAACCAAAACTGGAGTAGCAATGATGACTATCTCAGCTTGCTTTACCGTGTTTTCAAGGCTTGTCTCTACTCTATCAACCATCCCCATATTCACTGCCAGCGAGGCAGCTTCAGGACGGCGAACATAGCCAATTATTTCGAGATTCTTCGCCTTCGGCTCAGAATGACTTTCTTCAGCCTTCTTCAAAGCAAGCCCGATGGAACCGCCGATAAGCCCCAGCCCAATAATGGCAACCCGCACACCCTTATTATGTCATTGCCAGCAAGACATGACAATCCTTGTTGGCAGAATAGGAATCGTTAATTACCCAGCAGAAATCAATTCAATCTCAAAGAGCTTAGGCCACAATTTTCCGGTCACAAACAAGCGAGCATTCTCTGCGTCATAGGCAATGCCATTGAGGACATCAACCGGCTCACCGCGGTCTTCGGGAGTTAAAAGCCCTTTCAACTCTATCCAGCCAACCACCTGACCCGTCTGAGGGTCAATCCTGGCAATGCGGTTTGTCTGCCAGACATTGGCATAGATTTCTCCTTGAACATATTCCAATTCATTGAGTCTGTTCACGGAACCATCGTTGTCATATACTCCAACCCGACCAATTTCCTCAAAGGTTTCAGGGTCTAGGAAATACAATGTTGCCGTTCCATCGCTCATAATCAAACGCTCTCCGTCATGGGTAATGCCCCAACCTTGAGTGGAATAATTGAACTCTTGTAGTAACTCAAAGCTGTCCCTATCATAAACAAAGCCGACATGCGACTGCCAGGTCAACTGGATGATGTCGTTTCCATAAACGGTCACACCCTCACCGAAAAATTGGGCTGGTAACTCATGAATTTGCAACACCTCTCCAGTTTCCAATTCCACCCTGCGCAAAGTGGAGCGTCCATTAAGCCCTGTTCCTTCATATAAAACGCCGTCTTCAAAAACCAACCCTTGTGTGAAAGCACTTCGGTCATGAGGATAGGTGTTGACAACATTGTAACTATAGACTGGAGTGATATTAGAAGTTGTGGGAGCCGGGGATTCTGAGCAAGAGCAGGCACAAACCACTCCTAACAATGCAAGGAGCCCCAGCCCAATAATGGCAACCCGCACACCCTTATTATGTCATCGTCAGCAAGGCATGACAATCCCATTAAAAATCACTCTCCCTTGAAGGGAGAGTGAAACAATTCTCCCGGGCAAATATGGCGGGAGGGAGTTAGAGGGAGGGGGAATCCCTTGCCCTTTTCGAAGATTGCTTCGTCGCCCGTCAACTGACGGGCTCCTCGCAATGACATAAAATCTTTTTTCTGGTGACGAAGCTTACCGCAAAGAGGAGGATGGCGCTTACGGCAAAGCCGATGAGGCCAAGGTCTTCTTTGAAGGGAACATCAACAATCGGGATTTTACCTATCAGTCCTATTGCTCCACCACAAATCATTGCCGCCAGAGCCCCCTGCCAGGTTACGTTTAGCCTTTCTTTATAAAATCCGGCAATCACAGGAACGACCAGGCCGCAGGTGAAAATGGTATAGGCAAAGAGGAGAGATGCGATCACCCCCTTCAAGGCTAAAGCTAATGCCAGTGCCAGGAGACCAAGACCAACCAGGCTTAGACGAGTTAGTAAAACAGTCCTTCGTTCATCCAGAGAAGGGCGAAATCGCTTGAATATGTCCTCGGTCAGGATGACGCTCTGGCTCAAAAGGCAAGTATCCGCCGAGGACATCAACGCCGCAATCAAGGCAGCTAGAATCAAGCCACTTAAAGCGGGGGAAAGAACGCCGCTTATTACCTGGGGAAAGGCTTGCTCAGATGGAATCTGAGGATAAAGGATTTTGGCGCTCATCCCGACAAAAACGACAGCAAAAGCAAGGGGGATAAACAGGGCTGCCGTCAAGAAAGTTGACCTCCGGGCTGTTCCTTCATCTTTGGCGCAGAAAAGGCGAGTATACATATCTGGTCCGACCACGTAGGTTGCGCCAACAAGAATCAAAAATGATAGCAGCATCTTCCAGCTAAACTCAGGGCTTACCGGGAAGGAGAAATAGCCAGACGGAAGGGATGCCTTTAAGCCATCAATACCGCCTATACCAGAAAGGGCAAGTCCTGAAGCTAAAAAGATGCCCAGGAAAAGTATCACCGCCTGGATAAAATCAGTGCGAATGATGGAGAATTGCCCACCAAGAACAGCGTAAAGTATTACCACCAGGCTGAAGATAAGCATCCAGACGGTAACAGAGCCCATCCCTAAGATAGACAAGACCTTTCCCGCGGCAACAATCTGCCCGGCAACTACGCCTATCCAGGCAATAACGATGAGGATTGAAGCGGCCAGACCTACAACTCCGCCATACTGTTTTCCTACAAGCTCGGGAAGGGTATAAAGAGCGGCACCCCTTACCTTCCGGGCAAAGAAGAATCCCAGAACCAGCAAGCCAATGGAGCCAACAAGGAGCCACCAGACACCAGTTAAGCCTTGCTGGAATCCTAAGCCAGCCATCCCCACTGTGGCAGAGCCACCAAGGGCAGTAGCTACAAGTGAACCGGTAATTAACGGCGTATTTCCCTGGCGATTAGCCACAAAGAAGCCATCCTGGCTTCCCGCCTTCCTCCTGCTCCACACCCCCACGCCGATTATGACCAGAAAATAACCGATGAGGATGAGCAACCGGGACATTTTTTACCTTAGATGAATGCAGTCTCCAGCAATGACAGTCCTCACCAGGCCGTCCTTATCCCTGATCAAAAGAGCCCCGTTGGCATCAATGTCGATAGCTTGCCCTTCTATTGTTTCACCCAGAGATATCACCCTCACCCACCTATTTAGCGTGTCAGAAAGGTTCTTCCACTCCTCAAGCAGCTCCGGCTTGGTTAGCAAGGCATATTGCTCATTGATTTCCTTGACCAGCGAGCGTAAAAACTCCTTTCTGGAAATCTCCCTGCCCAACTCCTCCTTCAAAGAGGTCGCAGTGTGTTCAAGTTGAGAGATAGGAGAATTGGCATTTATCCCGATGCCGACATTGACGAAATTCACGGTATCGGTCTCAGCGTCCATCTCAGCCAGTATGCCACACACCTTCTTCCCGCTTATCAAGACATCATTGGGCCATTTCAATTCAGCGTTCAAGCCAAAAAGCTTCCTGATGGTCCTGGCTACAGCAACTGAGACCACTAGATTTAACCTCGGGGCATAAACCGGGCTTATCCTGGGCCTCAAAACGATGGTGAAGTAAATTCCTCCCTGCGGAGACTGCCACTCCCTGCTCAGCCTCCCCCTTCCAGTGGTTTGCCTTTCAGCGATAACTATTGTTCCCTCCTCCACTCCCTTCCGTGCCAATTCCCGGGCAATATTCATAGTGGAGCTAACCTCGTGAAAATGATGAATCTTTGGCTCCAACTCAGGGAATTCACAGGGAAGCAATAAGTCTGGAGAGGAAACCAGACGGTATCCCTTAGGTGAGGCTTCTATTACATAGCCATCGCGTTTCAAGTCACGGATGTGCTTCCAGATGGAAACCCTGGAGGTACCCAAGGATTGACCTAACTTTTCACCGGAGACATATCCTTTGGTCTCCCGAAGTGTCTTTAATATCTCCACCTTCATTTGGTTAACCTTAATTCCGTGAAGGTTAACGGCCACTCAGCCTTTTGTCAAGCCTCTTTTCCCCGCCGCTTTCCTGAGATTGCTTCGGCACTGATGTGCCTCGCAATGACAGGGGCATACAAATCCGAAACCCTAAATCCGAAATACTAAACAATATCAAATGACCAAAATCCAAATGATCAAAGGCGTTTTGAGTTTTGAATTTAGATATTAGGATTTGTCTAGAATTTAGTGCTTGGTATTTAGAGCTTCAACTTGAGATTGCGGAGCCTGTTCCGAGTAAAACGAGGAATCTTACTCCTCGCAATGATATAAAAAATCTAAAAGCTCAATTTTTCCACTGGGCTACGATATGGTATTATAGAAAAGAACAACACTAAAACAGCGGCGGTGGAATCCTCACAAAGATACAAAGTGCTTACCAGATATGAGGCGGAGATTTTAAGGGCTGCTGTCCCCGATGTGTTGGGGAGAGCGGGGACAGGGATTTGACACAAAACTGAGGAGGGTTGTAGCATTTTAGCGCAGATGATTCAAAGCTTGAAACCCTTCAAAATACAACGCACCTGTGTCTATGACGGACCCGGGATTCGCACCACAATTTTTTTCCAGGGGTGCAATTTGAGATGCGTGTGGTGTCAGAATCCCGAAATGCAGTCATTCCAGGGTGACATAGCGCCTGACCGCAGTTATTCAATAGACGACATAGTGGAAGTTGTTTTGAGAGATAAAGAATATTACTTCTCAAGCAACGGTGGGGTGACGCTGAGCGGTGGTGAGCCTCTCCTCCAGGACCCAGATAGTCTGATACATTTACTGGAATTACTCAAAAGAGAGAATATAGAGGTTGCTGCTGAAACATCGCTTCAGGCGCCGTGGCAAAATATCGCCAGAGTTGCACCATACATAGACCTCTTTCTCGTTGACCTCAAGATTGTCGGGGATGATAACCTCCATAAAAAATACACAAAACAAGACAGCACCTTAATCCACAGTAATCTAAAGAAACTGCTTGACCTGAATGCCAATGTTGAATTCCGCATGGTGATGGTGCCGGGATTCAATGATGATGAAAGACATATACAGGCTGCTTCAGATTTTTTAAGGTCAATCAAATATGACTCCATTGAATTGCTGAAATACAACAATATGTACGAAGATAAAGCCAGGCGCCTTGGTCTCAATGTGGTGCCATTGAATATCACCCCCGAACAAAGCCTTAAATCAGCAGAAAATGGGGTAAGATTATTCCGATATTATGGCATCAATGCTGAGTGTGCTGATATAAATTCTTCCCCACATAAAGCCGTGTTTACGCCCCGCGTTTTAGAAATCCAGAAAGCCCTCAGGGAGAGCCCGCGGGCTCTTTGTCTGGAAGCCTGCAACCTGAAGACAAAGTATTACCGGAAGCATGGCTTTAAGAAACCGACCCCCATTCACCGGGCGGAATGCCTTTCGTATGTATTGCGAAATAAGAAAACTATAGTTTATCCCCGGGAGCTGCTCGTCGGCAATTTTACCTCCAAAAGAGTCGCCGGACATTACTGGGCAGAATATATGGGCTTTATCGGTATTAAAATGCTCCATAAAATAAAACGCCTGAAACCAGTTCCCTTCCAGGTTTCTAACAAGGATTTTTTCCCCTTCTTAAGAATAGTCTCCTTCTGGCGAAAGCATAGCGTTTTAGGGAGGGTGGCTCCACGGTTATCGGATACTATTTTACTGTTTGCGCGCAACTCAGAAATGAATGCCGGATTTAACAATAATTTCGCAGCGATATGTCATTTTATTGTAAACTTTGAACGCATTCTTGAACTGGGAACTTCCGGTCTTATAGAAGAGACAAAGACATTGCAGAAAGAAAAGCCTGAGAACAACCAGGACTTCTATGAGGGCGTCATCATTGCTCTTGAAGGATTGGAAGCCTTTGCGCAGAGATATGCCGACCACCTATCCAACTTGAGCAAGAACGAAAAAGACCCCGAGCGACGCAGGGAACTAGAAGAAATGGCAGAGGTCTGCAGGCATGTCCCCAAATATCCCGCCCGCACCTTTCATGAAGCTCTACAAAGCATGCTATTTTTGCATGTAGCGCTTTGCCTTGAGCAATTTGAAAATGCGATATCCTTCGGGCGTCTTGACCAGATATTGTATCCTTACTATAAACGGGATAAAGAAGCCGGGATAATTACTTACGAAAACGCAAAGGAACTTCTCTGCTTATTTATTCTCAAAATGGACGAAGCTATTTATGTAAATGATGGAGAGACCTTTCTGGAACTGTTCAGACTTTTTGAGACTCTCTCTACGGACCAGGCGGTAACCTTTGGCGGTGTTGACAAAGACGGCAGGGATGCCACCAATGACGTTACCTATATGCTGCTAGATGCCTGTGAACTGCAGCCACTGGCAGCAGACCCGGCAGGACGTATTCATAAGAACAGTCCCGATAAATATCTGGAAAGACTTGCGGAGATATATATCAACGGAACTCCTCTACCGCAATTATTCAGCGATGAAATCTACATAGAAGCCATACAAAGGCATTACCCCACTACTCTGGAGAACGCCAGAAATTACTCGATAGTGGGATGCGTTGAGCCAGTTGCTTCAGATAGCCATTTTGGCAATACCGACTGCGCCAATGTGAATCTTGCCCTAGCATTTTTGCAGGCGCTGAAAGGGCATGAGCATGATTTGTGGAACTACGACGGAGTCCGCGACCAGCTGACAATCTTAACAACTAATTTTCTTAAATATACCTTCAAAGGGAAAAGTAAATTTTCCCGATTCGTTACCTGGACTTGTGACAAGCTACGTAAGAGGCGGGACTCCAAAAAGGGGCTCTATACTTACAACCCGCCGTCCAGCATGGATGAGCTGCTGGAACGCTTCCAGACACGATTGAACTTTCTAACAAAGTCGATATTGACCGACCACCAGAAGATTGAAAGGGTGCTTCGTGAAAACTTTACCACGCCCCTTGCTTCCTCACTGTTCAAGGAATGTCTTGAAAGGGGAAAAGATGTGTACGAGGGGGGCGCGACATTTAACAGTTGCGGCATTCAAGCAATAGGCGTCACAGATGTCGCCGATTCTTTATATGCCATCGATGAGGTTGTCTACAAGAAAAAGCTTTATGCTATCAATGACATCATCAACGCCATTGAAAATAATTTCCAGGGGGACTACAACCAGCAAATCAGGTCGGCATTGCTCGCAGTACCCAAATTCGGCGATGATTCGTCCCGTGAAGCCACTGAATGGGAGAATAAGGTACTGCAGATTTATAATAACGCACTTGATTCGGTGGAGAACTGTCCCCGTAACGGCAGATATTCCGCGGGTTATTATGCCTTAAATGTCGCTAATGTATATGGAAAAAATACCCCGGCTTTGCCTTCGGGAAGATTAGAAGGTGTTCCTCTTGCCAATGGGCTTATTCCCCATTATGGAATGGAGCAGTCAGGCCTGTTATCATCACTGAATTCCATCACCGGTATTAACTTTGCCGACTATGCTGAGAATGGCGCAACGGCTACGCTCACTGTTGATTCTGCACTGTTTCAGGGCGCAGCCGGCACAAGCAAGCTGGCGAGCATATTCAAGACTTTTCTCACCACAGGAGGAATGGAGCTTCAACCCAATGTGGTCAACCGTGAAATACTACTGGATGCTTACGAGCATCCCGAAAAATACCCCGACCTTATGGTTCGTATTGCCGGCTACTGCGCATACTTCAACGAGCTTTCTGACGAGATGAAACGAACCATTATCAACAGGACCTGCTATTCCTGAGAGGGTGCTGAAGAAGCGGCTGGTTGATAAACTGGCGGAGTATAGACCACAGCGTTGGAGGTAAACATTTTCCTGCCAGCCCTGACCCCCACTACCCCTCCATCCTTAACCATAATCTGGTCAACTGGACAACCCTTCTTTATCTCGCCGTTTCTTTCAACCACAGCAGCAAGTTTATCTATTATCTGCTTCCCACCACTCATCGGCATAGCAATAGCCCGGGGAGACTTTTGAGCTTGCTGGACAAAATACATCACCTCCCCCGCTGAAGTTTCCTCAATCTGTGGGGCAATGATGAAAAAGCCAATCAGGCGAAAGAATTCCCTGGCTTCCCCATTATCAGTAAACTTGCTGATGAAGTCTAGAAGCGTCCTGGAATACCATTCATCGGGATTTTCCTGCAGCAGTTGCACCAGGACCTTGAGCATCTCTTCCCTGCCCTGTTGTGAGAGAAGCTCTGTAGTCATGAATTCCTGGGCCGAGGAGGGACGTTTTATCAGCTTCCCCCTGTGATAAATATATGAAATGGAGTCCTCTTCCGTTACGAACTCCAGGTTTTGACCTACATTTCTTAGCACAGCAGCAGCGGGACCTGCTGAAGCAAAACGATTGCTGTGTAAGCCATTATCAACAACAAAGCCTTCTTTTTCAATGCTTTTAGCCCTGCCACCCAAAACCTCTCCCCTTTCGAGGAGCAATACTTCGATGCCGTTACTGGCTAATAGGGCAGCAGTGGATAAAGCACCGAAACCACCACCAATAATGATTACGTCAGCATCCATGCTCAATCAACAGGAGCCGCGAAATTTAAGTCTACCAGGCCTTCTTATATACTCCCAAGGTCTCCTGTGAGTCGATGATTGTTTTAGGGTTATACACTATCGAGCCATCGTAGAGAGCGGCTTCGGCACATTCCTCCAGCTCGTCTTCAGGGACACCAACATCACGAAGCCTTTGAGGAAGCCCCATTTTCTTAGTCAGTTCCCAAATGGCATTAGCTGCCGCTTCTCCTGCCTCCATATCGCTCATCCCGGCTTTTCTAGCTCCCATAGCCTCAGCTACCATAGCATACCGGTCAGGGCATTCATCGAGGTTATACATTATGCAATGAGGAAGCAAGATAGCATTAGCAATGCCATGGGGGACGCCATACTTGCCGCCGACTGTGTGAGCTAGTGCATGGACTATTCCTACCTGGGCATTACTGAAAGCGATACCAGCTATGGTAGCTGCAATCTGCATTTGCCCTCGAGCAACTAAATCATCGCCTTTTTCCACACAGCGGGGTAAGTTGGTCATTATCAGCCTGATGGCATGCAAGGCTAAGGCGTCAGCGATTGGCTCTCTCTGCAAGGAATGAATTGCCTCTATAGCATGACACAAGGCATCCATACCTGTAGATGCCGTTAATTTTGGAGGTAGCCCGGCCACAACGGTAGGGTCAAGAATAGCTACGTTTGGGATAATGTGAGTATCACAGAATAACAGCTTTGTTTTTGCAGTATGGTCCTTAATTATCGCGGCATAAGTCACTTCGCTCCCCGTTCCTGTAGTGGTCGGAATCACGATATGGGGGGTGACGGGACGCTTAAGCAGCTGGAAACCGCTGTAATCACTCATTTTCCCGCCTTCTTTGAGAAGGATAGCCATCCCCTTAGCGGTATCGATAGCGCTTCCGCCACCTATGCTCACTAAAATATCAACGCCTTTCCCTTTGGCAAATTCATAGCCCTTCTCCACGATATGCACTCCGGAATCCTGTGTGCACTGGTCAAAAATGCCGGCGCACCTATCGCCCAGAGCCTTTTCCAGCCTTTCCACCAACCCTGTTTTCACAATTCCTTCATCAGTTACAATCAATGCCTTCGTCCCCCCAAGCTCATCCACCTCCGCTGCAACATCATCTATAGCATTTTCTCCAAAGATAATCTTGGTGGGGTCACGATAAATAAAAGAAAGCTCACGAGTGTAAGCCATGTTCCACACCCCCTTTTCAAAATTTCGCGCTATGTTATTCTTAAGCGGTTGCTAAACTCCAAACTGTTCCCTGAACTGTTTAAGATCAGCTCTAAGCTTCTCGATTTCGTCCTTGCTGAGTTCGTCAGGCCACACAGATTCAAACAGCCCGGTACAGTCCGCCAACCTCTTAGACGCCTTTACATGCCTGACTACGTTAGCCATATTTCCCTTCAGCTTTATTTTACCCAGCATGGTAGCCTTAATAGCATCTGTCTTACCTTTAGCCACAGCTTTCCAGGTATCGATGCTACCGGTCATAACATACGGCGCCTTCGCAGCCTCCTCTTTGGGAAGGATTTTCACTGACCTGCAATCACCATGCCACAGGTCTAGCACCACAGAAACATCTTCGTCTAGCCCTACCTCGGGCTTTGCCTGGAGCACCAGGGTAACGGCACCTTCCCAGGTCTTGGCTGCCGCCCTATACTCGGCATCGCCGTCAACAATTTCCCCAAATACCTGCCCCCACTCTGGAGTCGGCACTGTGGGCTTGGGGTGGGATTTACGCCTTTCCCCGACCACCTTTTGGTATTCTTCCTCCCATTCCTTCGTTCCATACTTAACTGGCATGATGTCACCTCCTCTTTAATTTATTATTTGCCCGAAGTATATATTTTCCTCGCTAGATCCGCAAGCCCGATACTCTCCAGTTTCTCCCGGGAAGGATAGCCATTGGCATTGAGCTTACGCAATCCATAATACTCCTTGCGCATCGATTCGATATCCGGCACGGAGCCGGCAGCAGCACCTTCGTTAACAGGAGTCAAAATCTTCCTGGGCAGTCGGTCATCAGCAGCAGTAATGCCCATCAAGTTGTTCAATCCTCGTTTCAGAAGCCAGACCCTTTCCCCACACTCCATAAGTTCGTCCAGACTATAGCCAAAACCAGTGGTAGTTCTCAAAAATTCGACAAGGTCATTCGCCTTGAGGCAAGCCATGCCAAAAACACACAACACCGCTGAGGAACAAACCATGCCTAGATTCTCAGAAATCATAGTCATCTCGGCCTTACCCTCACTGGTTTGCCCTTCGTAATCTTCCTTTAGCCCAATTTCTGGGTAAACATCCTGACCCTGCTCAACAAAGAGGTCCATATGCTGCAAATGGCAAGCACCCCTGTTCGACATTGCATAGGCTAGTCCCATGCCATGGAAGCCTCGAGGGTCATGCATCGGTGCCTCCAGCCCCTTCACCTCAACAGCAAAATCCGCGGCATTCTTTCCAATCTTCTTTGCCGCTCCCCTGCTCCCTTCTGCCAAAACATCCCCAAAGCCCTCTCTCCGGGCAATCTTCTCCACCATCTTGATGACCCCATCAACGTTTCCCCAGGTAAGCTTGACCCCTTCAGTATCATCCTCAGTTATCAATCCATTTTCAAAACAATCAATGGCAAAAGCAATGGTAGAACCGCAGGATATGGTATCAAGACCGTATCTATTGCACATTTCGTTTATCTTGATAACTGCTGCCAGGTCGTTATTCATAATCAATGTCCCAAAGGTACAGCAGGTTTCATATTCCGGTCCAGCTTGTTCCTCCCCTTTATAGGGACCCTCCTTAACCTGGACCACCCTCTTACAGGCGATGGGGCAGGCATAACAGGCGTGAGTCCTGGTCAAATATTTCTCGCTATATGTTGGACCACCTAAGGCATCGCTACCTTCAAGATTCTCGCCCAGTGACCAGTTCTTGCTGGGCACATCCCCGGTCATCATCCCCAACGGCATCGAAGAATCAGTGCCCATAGAGTGGAGTGATTGAGCCACGGCGCTATCTTTTATTACATCCAGCGCTTCACGGCGTGCTTTGTTGTAATCTTCGGGCATGGCTATATCAGCCTTGCCCCTACCCCTCACCACAATGGCCTTTAGCTTCTTGAAACCCATGACAGCGCCTAAGCCACACCTTCCAATCGCATCAGCTTTATCATGAATTATGGCAGCATACTTGACCAGATTTTCCCCGGCCTGACCAATAGCTAACACCTTTACTTTCCTTCCTCCACCAATTTTATCCGTCACCATATCAATTGTTTCATAGGAATCTTTACCCCACAGGTCTGAGGCATCACGAATCTCCACTTTATCGTCATCGATGAAAAGGTAGACCGGTTTATCGGAAGCACCTTCAATAATGATGCCATCCCACCCAGCAAACTTTAGCTCGGGACCAAATGTGCCACCACAGTTCCCCTCCCCCCAGATATTGGTTAACGGCGACTTAGCACTTATATTGAACCGACCAGCACCAGGAAGATTGGTGCCCTGCAAAGGACCAGTCATGATAAACAAAGTGTTCTGGGGAGACAGTGGGGCAACTTGAGGGGAAACTCTGTCAAGAAAGAGCTTAGCTGCTAACCCACTGCCGCCAATGAACTTCCGCAAGGTTTCATCATCCACGCTCGTTCTCGAAATCTTCCCCGAAGTTAAATTTACTTCCAGAATCTTACCCGCATATCCGCCTTTTGACATTTTCAACACCTCCTTTCAGTTTTTACAAAGTCTCACATTCGTAGAAATATCTGGCAACCTCCATCAAGTCCAGTTGTTTCCCCCCCAACCAGAGCTGCAGCATCTTAGAATCTCTCCAGTGCTTTTCGATATCGCCTTCCCTGGTATAGCCATAGGAGCCCATGAGTTCCATAATACGCCCGGTATAGTTCACCGCCATATCGCTAGCGAACATAGAACAGGCCCTTGTCTTCGCCACAATTTCCTGAGACCATGGTGGACCATAAACATCGGGAGTATCCACCATGTGAGCCATAGCATATGAATAAGTTGATACCGCCTCAATAGCTACAGCAAGCTCAGCCAGAATGACAGCATTCATGGAATGCTCCTTCAGCGGCTTGCCGGCAACCACCCTCTCGCTGGCATATCTCTTGATTATCTCATAAGTATTTTTCAAAACGCCCAAGGAAAAGGCAGCGGTTCCCAGGTTTCCAATTGTGACAATCTCGTTAAAGCATTTCGCCGTCCACTCAGGGGGCTGAGCGTTATACCTTAAAGGAACGTGTACCTCATCAAAATATATATCGGTATTCATATCTGCAGCCATCCCCGCTTTATGATAAGCCGGTCCCACTGAAACCCCCCTGGCATCTGCAGGGACATATATCAACCTCAGCCCCTCCTCATCTTTGCCCTCATCGGTGATGCACAGAACACAAAAAAGGTCAGCTACCTTTCCTGAGTTTGTCGGCCACTGCTTATGACCATTTATAATCCACTCCTCCCCACTTCGCTTAGCAGTGGTGCGAATAGTCCTTCCATGCATACGCCCGATGTTCTCTATATCAGCCCCACTCTCAGGCTCGGTCATGGCATAACAGCCCATATAAAGCTCATCACCACAATACCTGGGGCCAAACTCATTGCATAGCTCCATATTCCTGTGAGGAAGCTGGGTTATCGGCATCACCGGCCACAGGGAGCAAGCACAGGCGACTGCAAACCCGGAATCGGCTCGGCCAAGCTCTTCGAAGATCCTTACTGTGCCCACCCCGGTGACTCCCAAGGAGCTTATGTCAAGCCCACCAAAATCTACAGGCCACACCGTTCTGTTTAACCCGAAGTCAACCATTATTTCCTTTAACAGGGGCTTAACAAGCTTATGTTCTGTCCAGTCCTCGTCTATCATTCTTCTTATGGGCATATACCGGTCATCCACCCACTCCCGGATAGACCTAGCCATATCCTCAATTAGTAACGGAATCAGTTCCCTTGGACGACTGAAATCATCTATAGTGGGCATTTAGTACTCTTTTAAGATTTTCTCTCCACCCAGAATCATGTCGAACTGGATATAAGCTGATAACATCATTGTTCCCAGCTTGAGGTTATGAATCGGGTCGGATAGCGAGGGAGAGTCATAGGTCAGAGATGTCTTCCCCGTCCAGGCGGTGGGCAAACCCCCTGGGTCGGTATGCGGTTTTACACTTGAATACCACTTAATTAACTGTGTATGCCCGCCTTCGCCTTTTAGAGGAGGCAAATGCCTGATCGAGTACAGATATATCTTTTCAGTAAGGAAAATACCAAGTATCTCGCCAGACATTCTGGATTGAGGTTGGAAAGTTATGGTCGCTAACCTTTTCCCTGCCGGTCTTTCCACAGTCCCCTGGATGAATTCCAACTCTTTCCCCATGTTCATACTGGCTAGCTTCTTGGGTGCTCCAAAGAGCTCTCGTCCTCCAGCTAACGCTGCCTCATTGGTCACATATATGTAAGGAATATAATATCCAAAATCTCCATCAGCGTCCCTTACCATCACCATACTGATGTATTCATAATATGCGCCGACAGTGGAGAAAGAATACCAGGCAAGCCAGTATGCTGCCTGCGGAGGAGTAGCGGTGAACTCAAGCTCGGGAGGAACTAGCTTTTCAAGTTCCTGAGTGCTCTCAAATAAGCCGAGCAATGCTTCACAATTGCGGTATTCTATAGTTCCTTCATCCGTGGCGGCGTAAAGTGGGGCATCAAAGGGAATCCCTATTTGCTTCTCCTTGAAATTATTTACCTCTAAACTCATTTCTCACCTCCTATATTTGATAACTTTTGCCCAATTCGTAGGCAGCGGCAAGACTCAAGATCTCTAGAGTCCCATCCTCTACCATTCCAGCCCGTGCATCACGGAAAAGCTTCTCAACCCAAAAATCCTTGCTAAGCCCGTAGCCACCAAAAATTTGCACCGCTTCGTGAGCAACCTCAAATGCTGCCCTTTTACAATAAACTTGCGCCGCAAGAGCATGTGCCACCGAGGCATCATAGGTTTGCTCCTTAATTACCCTCTCCCAAACATGTCTCATAACTTTTCTGGCGTAAGCTCTAGAGGTTTCGACCTTCTCAAACATCCCATATAGCGTTAATTTAATCGCCTCATGCTCAATAAGAGGCTTCCCCCCTTGTATCCTTTCTCTGGCATATTTATAAGCTTCTTCAAAAGCTGCCCTTGCTAGGCCGGTAAAAGCTGTCGCCATGAAGGAACTGGTAGCTGCAAAAAGCTGGTCGATAAATATAGTGTAGAACTCAGGTGCAGCAAGGACAATATGACTCTCGGGTATTCTAACATTGTCAAAAACGATTTCCCCCTGAGGGTCATCCCTCAGCCCATGCTTATCTACTAATACTCCTTTGACTACACCGGATAAATCCAGGGGGACCAGCGCCAGCCCACCTTCCGCCATGCTGAAATCCTTCTCAGCAAACACCACATGAACTAAAGCATGAGTAGCAACTGGGGCGGAAGATACCCACTGCGATTTCGACCCATTGATGAGCCACCCATCTCCATCTTTTACCGCAGTAACCTGCCCTTTGCCAAACTCCGTGGGAGCAGGGTAGCTGGGAGCAAGAAGCCAATCAGAGCCATGCTCGGGCTCGGTCACAGCCCAGCAACCATGATATTTGGCTCCCTCCTCCATCCAGGGGATAACGACCTCCTCTATAGCTTCAGGAGAGCCGACCATGGAAATTACAGTCGGTGGAAGGCAATCCACACCTATCGCTGTAGCTAAGCCCACGCTACCCCATCCTAGTTCCTCATAAAGTATACTTAATTGATCAGGATTGAATTCTAGCCCTCCATACTTGCGAGGTACCCACACCCTATGAAAACCCAACTCCTTCATTTGCCTGAACACATCCCAGTATAACGAACCCTTTTCCGCTACCTTGGATGCTTCCATTCTGTCAAGCTTCATTGAAGCAGGTTTTATCACCTCCTCGGCAAATTTATGCACCTGCTCCTTCAGCATGGTGTTTTCTTCCCCGATATCCTCAAGCTCAGTGTAGCCCATTTTCACCTCCACGAATAGCGTTTCTCGACAATATAATGGTCATGCCACCACCTGTCAAAGCAAAGATTGACCTTATCCCACGGGAAAGACTTTCTCGGCGAAGCGGAGGAGATTCAGTGTAAAGCTCCTCCCTTTGCCTTTCAGCAACTTTTGTCCAACAGGCTTTATGTCTGACTTCTGCAGTGCCTCGCCGAACTTCAGCGGCATATATTTAGAGCGGCAGGGCTTGCCCCGGCAGAGCCAGATAGTTCTTTTTCTTGGCTGAAGGATGAATGAATAAACGGTCTCCCCTTCCGCCATGGCATCCAGCGCCTTTTTTAATCGAAACCGACGCAAATACCAACCATAATTCCATAAGTGGCAGCAGATAGTGGAATCGTCCACAATTCCTGTTGGGGGAACTTCGAAATCAGGCAGCAGGCTATAGTTCTTCCCATGGTCGGAGGCAAAGTGTACCACAGTTTCCAAATCAAATTTACCGGCATATTCCCTGGCTAGTTCCCAGGCACGCCCCAGCCGGGCATAACTGCCCGCTATCGCCTTTTGCTTATTCGGCTCCGCACCACCTGAGAGCTCCCTGCTTAAATGCTGGTGATGGTTCGTCTCCACCATAACGCCACTTTCCTCAATGCGGCTGACAGCGATATGGTTCTTGCTATACTCTATGGTAACGGCGTTGCCCTGCTCATCTGCCCACATGGAGTTCAGATTGGCGAATACCGCCGCACTATAGCCAGGGAGGACAAGTCTATTGCTCCCAGTATAAAGCTGAGATACTTCGTCCACCGTGGAGCAGGAAGAAAGCGCCCTCTGAATTATCTCAAGAATGGTCACACCTTCCCCATTACCATCCTTCATGCCCACAGCATTCCCTACAAAGCACAAGCCCTTCTCGTTCATCATACCGATGTGCAGCCAGCCTGGAATGCCCCAGGCTACATAGTTATACCCTCCCGAATTGGCGACGAAAAAGCGGAATCTATCGAAGATAAGCTTGGCGGGGCGGAGAATATCGAAGTTCCATAACAGGTATATTTCGCCGTCTTTAGTCGCCGGCGGAACAGCAACAAGCGTAGTACAGCCCATGATCACCTCGGTATCGAAATTTATGACTCAAACCAAGAGTTATTATGCAACTTGTTTCCACACCCTGGCAATACTTTGCTTATCCCACCAGGGCCCGTGGACTGCTTTGCTGCATTACATCCTGGTTCAGGTGTAGAAACCACCATATAAAATGCCTCACATCAGTTATCCTCCATCAAGCCATCCACATCATGGCGCAACGACACCCTACACATTCATAACATAGTATAATAGCTTGCACCAGGTCATACTGGGGAAAGTAATGACAAATTTAGCACAAGAAGGTCCATCTAGAAGATAGGAGGTGTAGCGTGATTTGGAAAGAACTTTTAGGTTTCATCGCCGGGGCTTTAATAAACGTAGGATTCATTCCACAGGTATGGCGTCTGTTTAAACTCAAGAGTGCCCGTGAAATAAGCTTGCCCTTTATTTTACTCTTCTTAGTGGGACTTGCTTGTTGGCTTGCCTACGGAATTTTACTGAACTTACCGCCAGTAATCTGGTGGAATGCCATAGCGACGGCAATGATGTGCGCTATGTTATATGCCAAGCTAAAGTATGGTAATAAATAAAGGAACTAATCCTCGAAAGGGGGATTGAAACGCTGGAGACCATATTGAGTGATATATTGTTAATTTAACCAAAGCGTTAGTGGTAATGTCAGTAACATTAGCAGAAGGAGGTAAGGCTTTATGAAACAGCTAGAGGATTACCGGAGTGCAGGCGAGGAATTATACCAGAAGTTACGGATTAACACCTTTCCCGTGGCTGTAAAATATATAAAAGCTATTACAGAGATTCCAGAAGGATTTACCAGCCCATCCGCGTTTGGACAGAAATGGAGTTTATGCCAGGCTTTCACCTATGCACGGCGGCATGGAAGGAATGTCGCCATGACCGCTGAAGATAACTTCTGTCTACCGACTTCTTTCGTCCATCACTGGATTGATATAACCGTTGAGGAACTCATTGAGAGTCAGAGACTAAACAAGTGGCGAAAGGATGTGGATGCCGAAATAAAGGTTCAATCACTGTATGCTGATTTGATGACGGAAGAAAATAGACAGAAGACCGAGGGACATATCGGCCTTATTGCCTCACCATTGACAAAAACCCAGTTTATTCCTGATTCAATTCTTCTTTATGGCAGTCCAGGACAATTAATGCATGTTATTCATGCGTTAAGTTACGAAGGAAAATACCTTATACAATCACCATTTAACGGCTATGGAGAATCATGCATAAAAGGTGGTCTGATGCCATTTCTAACAGGAAAACCACAGGTTGTTCTTCTCGGGGGCGGAGACAGGGCTTTCGCACTTGCCTCAGATGATGAAATGGCAATTGGAATACCCGGGGCAGTCTTATTCGATGTGGCTGAAAACCTGTTTAAAACAGGAGAGGTATTTAACGTGGGACAGCCGATTAAGGCTACACTCCCAACACATTTAACCGAAAATATCTTACCCGGCTGGGTCTACCTCAAGAAAAGACTGGAGGAACGAAAAACAGTAGACCCGATGAAAAGGACCTGACCCTCGAAAGAAGATTGAGACTTGTTGGTAGAGCACCTGACTTTTAATCAGGGTGTCGTGTCGCAAAAGAACTAATCCTCGAAAGGGTTCAAGGCAGCGGAACGAGCCCACTTTTCTCTTCTTCCTTTCCTGACTGCCCACTATCTTCAGGCTTGGCTGATAGAATCATAAAATGTATAATTTGGCAGTCTTTTGAATAAAAACATAAGGGGGGTATCAATAATGGCGCTGATAGAATATGAATTGGATGAAAATGTGGCTGTTGTTACTATGAACAGTGGGGAAAACCGATTTAATTTGCTATTTCTGGATGAGTTTCTTTCTGTTTTAGATACAATAGAGAACGATACTGATGCGAATGCACTTGTGGTAAGGTCATCCCATGAAAAGATCTTCTCTAATGGTATTGACCTCGATTGGCTTGTCCCTTTTGTCCAGAAAAATGACCTGGATACCGTAAAGAAGTTTCTCTATACCATGACCAGCCTTTTTAAGAGGTTGCTTATTTACCCCATGCCCACCATTGCTGCTATAACAGGCCATGCATTTGCTGGTGCAGCTATTTTGTGCTGTGCATTTGATTTTCGATTTATGCGCTCTGACAGAGGGTTCTTCTGTTTCCCTGAGGTAGACCTCGGCATACCTTTTCTTCCCGGGATGATAGCAATCGCAAAAAAGGCAATCCCGATGTATAAGCTTGAGGAGATGAAATACACCGGTAAGCGTCTCACTGCTTATGAGTGTGAAGAGCATCACATCGTTATGAAGGCATGTCATATCAACGACCTGATGAGCGAGGCCCTTTCCTTCGCAAAAAGCCTGAACAAGGGGAGGAAGATAATCAGTGCGATGAAGAAGGGGATGTATAAGGATATCATCCGTGTGCTGGACGAAGAAGACCCTCTAATTATCGAAGCAGGTAAGCTCAACATATAGCACTAGAACTAGGATAGTTTAGCATTAGGGCTCTTGATTCAGAGCTAAATGGGCTCAATGTAGAGCTTTAATTGTCTCATAAAACTCGTCCGAGGTTTTGCCCATCGATAGCTCCTCAAAAGGACAAATATCGCTGTTCTGCCTGTTCAAAATATACGGAACCTCGCTCACAAAATGATACCTTATGCCGAAGTTGCTTAGAGTTTGAGCAGCTCGTTCGCTACCTAATGAGCTCCATACCTCCGTACAAAGGGCCAACTTTAGGAGCAGTGCGGCGGCATTACCAACTACTCGGTCAAAAATAAGTACTTCCCCTGCCTCAGGGACGAATTTAATGACATAATCAACTAATGGTGCCAACCCACTATCCTTAGAGCTGAAAATTAGCTCAGTTCCACGATAAACACGTAAATCATCCTTGCTTGCCCGAAAATAGTGGAATAAATGGCCTGTTAAGTTAGCATCTCTCATAAACCCTCTTCTGATGCCATTTCTCGACTATTCTCATTATTAAGGGAATGAGAGTTAATTGAATGGCAACCCCGGGCAAACCCTGCAAAACCACGGGCCACATATAGGTAAGAGGAGAAACTTCTCCTCCATAGAGAAGAAATACTGCAGTTATAAAGCCCAGTTGAGCCAGCCGCCCTGCAATCACGGCCCCGATTAATGACCATATTATCCTGAGATGAAGTTTACCTCGTAATAATCCAGCGATTAAACCATAGAAGAGGCATTCTATAGTTATCTGAGGCAAGATTGTCAGCAGGGGCATTCCGGAAACCCCAAAGCTAGCCAGGGGAGTGAATAATCCCACCAGCAAGCCAGCTCGCCAGCCACCCAATAAGCCAGCTAAGAGTATAAAGAAGAACATAGGCAGGAAAATGCTGCCAGCCTGGACTCCACCAAAATGATGGGTCAGCCACGGCACCAGCACATCTAAAGAAATAAAGGCGGCACTGAAAATATAGAGGCGCACATCTCTAAACTCTAATGCTCGAAAAGGAATCCCAGTTGAAGCTGTTTGCACTTCGGTTTGACCGCTCATGCTAAAACCTCCCCTTGAATACATGGAGATTATATCTTGGAGCAGACAGATAGTAAAGGTTCAGATGCACCTCGCTGTGAGCTAAACATCTCATCGCTTTGTTCACATTACCATCCATGAAAGGGGCAAATCCCTCTTTTCAAAGGCTATGACTTATTCTTCCAAATCCGAGCCAGACAGGGGATCCTCTTGGTGTTTCCTGTTTACTGGCCCTGAGGCCCCTCAGTATGGCACCAGTGCTAGCCGCGGCCACCAAGCGGGAATATCTCCATAGATAGCTCTTCACTTCTCTCTTCAACGGGGAGGAGTCCGTCAGTCAAGGCGACCCTGGATTGGCTTGTTTCGCCAGAGCGATATGCCGGAGGCAAGAAGGCAACAGCCACCACTGTCACGATCGTAAATAACACCACAGAGGGTCCCATTTTCTTGATTATAAGACTAACCCCCTTCCGCGGGAAGGGGGTTAGCTATATTCACCTGACTACTAACGTTACGTGTTGCAGCCGCAAGGGAATTGCCAGGAGTGGACCGCCTCCATGCCGTTAGCATAAGGACCAAATGGTCCTTCGCCAGGGGTGGTCACGCTACCACCAGCGGTGCTGCAGATGGTCAGGTTATAAGTTGCTCCTCCTGTAACCGTCAAGTCACCCAGCACTGCCGCAGGAACAGAGAGCATCAGCAATGCCAGAACAATCAGGCTTGAAAGAAATGTCCACGCTTTAACCATTTTGAGCCTCCCTTAATAAGATTAGCTTCTTCCTTCCCGAAAGCATGTTCTCAGGCAAAGAGCCACCACTAGCTGCTATCAAACAACGATTCCAGTCCCGTTCTTTCACCCCCAACCCCCAAGCTTACACAGTTGTGAGGAAAACATCTACGCAGTGCGTATCAGCTATTCGTGTGCGATAGGTGATTACATCATACCCTACTTCAACTTTGTCAATATTTCCATTAGTTTTTTTTGAGCCGACCTGGGTAAGGACGAGTGAGGTCTGGCAACTCCATATTGATTCCTCTTCAGAGACGGTGGTATAATGACGGGTTTGACAGGATGATTGCTCTTTAAGAGTTTGGTGGTTAACCCATGGAAGTTACAGGACCAGCTCAGTGGCAACTTTAGCCAATTACGGATATGGAGGAACTATGAAAAATCTGTTATCTGTGGACGAAGATTACAACCTCTGGGTGCTGCTATACCAGACTACGGATGCAGTACTCAGGGCGAGACAGAAAGAACTTAATCAATACAGTATCTCAGTTATAGAGGTCGGGGTTTTGGTGGTCATCCAGGCCATTGGTGAGAAGGCAACGCCTTCCGAGATTTCCCGGCGGATATTTAGAGAGCCCCACTCGGTTTCTGCGCTTTTGAACAGGATGGAAAAGAGGGGGCTGGTGAGAAAGACCCAAGATTTGGACAGAAAGAACCTGGTGCGGGTGAGTATAACGGAGAAGGGACAGCAAGCTTATGATAAGTCAACCAGGAGAAAGTCCATCTACAAGATAATATCTTCGCTGTCTGAAGAGGAGCGCCGGCAACTAAGGTCATGCCTGGAGAAATTACAGAATAAGGCGTTTAAAGAGCTTACAGTGGAGTACAAACCGCCACCTTTGCCACAGTTTTAATAAGCGCCGTAATTTGGACGTACCGACAGGCCGAGGACCGCGCTGAACGAGCTCAGAAGTCCCAAGGCCACACATCCAGGCTGAAGTCCTCAAGAAACCAAGACATTTCCTTTCACCCTCACCCTAGCCCTCTCCCGTCAAGGGAGGGGGAATTTCTGCTGAGATTGCCACGCCTTCGGCTCGCAATGACAGAAGAGGGCGCTCGCAATGACGTGTAGGAAAGCTTGCCCAGAGCAAAGCCAAAAATGGATACCGCAAAAACTAAACCCCTTGTTGGCTTTTATTCACCTGCGGGAGTAGTGTAATATTGACATTGAAAAATTAGGAGGTAAAGAAATGGCAAAATCAAAGGAAATAGCAAGAGAGCATGGTTCTTTCACAGGTTGCGAAAATGCCAGCCTTTATTACCAATATTGGAAAGTGGAAAAACCCAAAGCAATTCTAATAATAGTACACGGATTTGGTGAGCATACGGATAGATACGATCACGTTGCTAGGCATTTCTGCCAACACAGCATAAGTTGTTATGCCATTGAGCATAGGGGGCACGGAAGGTCAACAGGACCAAGATGGAACGTAGAGGATTTCGATTACTTCATTGCGGATTTACATAAATTTGTTGGCATGGTTAAAGGAAAGGAGGGGAAAAACAAATATTTCATGCAAGGGCACAGCTTAGGTGGCGAAATAGCCCTGAAATATGCTCTTGTCCATCCAGAAGATATAGAGGCACTCTTCGTTTCTGGCCCTGCTTTAGGTCAAAGAGAGATGCCGCTTGACTTGCTGAGGGACGTAATTCCCTCGATAGCTACATTGGCAAAGGAATCGCCCGACATGGCTACGCCCGGAGCAGAGCCAATAGATCCAAAGTATCTGAATCATGATGAAGAGAATACCAAAGCATATGCAGACGATCCTTTAGTTTGTCATGAATCCATGAAAGTAAGATTCGCATTTGAAGCCGGTAAGAACATAATCTGGTTGCAAGACCATGCTCATGAGTTGAAAGTCCCATGTTTGTTCCTACAGGGAAGCGAAGATACATTGGTAGAACCGAATGCTACCGTAGATTTCTATAATAAAGTTAAGGAAGAAGATAAAAAACTCATAACCTACGAAGGTTTCTATCATGAAATCTTTAATGAGCCAGAACGGTTTCACGGTGGAAAGAAGAGGTTTTTCAATGATGTCGACGGCTGGCTTCTTCCGAGGATTTAAGTTATCTCCCGCCCCCACCTAGAATGGCGCATTAATAAGATGGATTTATGCGATTCTTTCTCCGGGTCGCGGTGGCGTAGAAGAATAAACCTCCTCAACGCTAATCCTTCCAATCTTAGCCGGCCCAGACCTCTTAAATCCCTCAAATATCCCCTTTACCTGATAAGATATTGCGTCCATTGTAAGAACAGAAACTGCCACGTATTGTCCATCTTTGAGATAAAGTAAATTTGGTGAACTTCCACAACTGAAGATAAGTGTATTTGGGTCTACTGCCTTCATACAAAGGACAGGAATGACCTTTGGATATCCATCTTCCTTGGTGGCAATTACCTTAATGGCTTTTAATCTCTCAAATTTTTCCATAACATTTGGGGGCATTTTCCCCGCTGGCAATGCTTTTTTTGATGAAATATGAGTGGCTGCTATACCAGAAATTAACCCCAGCATAGGTCTTTTCAGGGGAATACAAATATCCTCTACTTCAATTATCCCCACAGATCTCAACGCACCGTATGCAATATACCTGATCACAGGTATGTTCGAAACCTCTTCGAAATATTTCCCACTTCTCTCAAACCCTTTGAATTTTCCTTTTACCTCATAAGACTTTAAGCTTGAAGTGACGACACATGCCGAAACTCTGTTATCATCTTCCAGATTCTTAAGGCTTTTTCTCAGCATCATGTTTCCAAAAATTAGAGTCCTGTCATCATGGGCTTTCATAGTAGCGATAAACACGACATTTACCTTCTCGTTTTTGCTTTGCGTGGCGAGGAATTTACCCGCCATCAGTGTATTGAAATATTTCATAGCGTCAGGAGATAACATTCTTACTCACCTCCTATTCTCGTAGGGCCAGACCACCTTACATTACTAAGTCCGGTACCCTCAGCAATTTTCTTAAATTCTTCCATATCCCCTTTTTCAATTAGAGGTACATCTTTCAGTTCCCAATTCATACCCAATCGTTCATATTTTGACTTGCACATATTATTGAAAGAAAGTAGATCATATCTCTGTGCAGTGGGAAGATTTCTTACTATAAACTCTGAAATACTTCTAATATTTTCTTCGTCATCTGTATATCCCGGTATTATAGGCGTCCTTACCCACATTGGAATCTTACGAGAAGAAATCTGCCTCGCATTATCTGTTACTAAACCGATATTCCCTCCAGTATACTCCCTAAATTTTTGTTCATCTAAAAGTTTTAAGTCAAATAAAAATAAATCAACATAATCTATTATTTTCTCAAAATATTTCCAGGGCACAGCACCACAGGTATCTATGGCAACATGTATATTTGTCTCCTTGAGTTTGGGCAGGATATCTTCAAGAAAATCGACTTGTAACATTGGTTCACCACCACCAAAAGTTACACCCCCGTTTGACTTCTCGTAAAATACCCTGTCCCTTAAGACTTCATCCAAAAGTTCTTCCGTGTTATATCTTTTTCCGATAAGTTCCAGAGCACCTGCTGGACATGCCTTTACGCATTCGCCACACCTTGTGCATTTTTCTCGGTCTATGCTCATACCTTCTTCAGTCAACTTCAACGCCTCTTCCTGGCATACCTTTAGGCACTCAAGAGCAGCAACGCACCTCGTTTGGTACCATACGAGATCTGGCTCCTTGCTCAATCCTTCTGGATTCTGACACCATGAGCATCTCAATGAACATCCTTTCATGAAAACGGTGGTCCTAATTCCTGGCCCATCTTCCGTGGAATATCTCTGGATACTGAAAATTATTCCGTCTACTTTTTTTGCTTCGCTTATGCGATCCTCGCTTCGTTCAAATTCTTTTTCACCCAAAGACGTTTTTAACATGAGCTCTACACCGCGTGCGCTTCCCGGGCAATTATTTCATCTTGAATCTCTTTTCCGAGAACAGTAAAATAGGCATTGTAGCCAGTTACCCGGACAAGAAGATTTTCATATTCTTCAGGTCTTTTCTGAGCATCCTTTAACGTTTCCGGATCTATTATGTTGATCTGTAGAGCTGTGCCACCAACTTCTCCATACGCCCGAAGTAAAGAGGCAAACTTCTCCAAATGTTCTTCATCCTTCAAAGACGCCAAGCTAAATGCTATGACCTGGCTTGCCCCATTTGGAGCAGTCTCGAGCCCTAGTTTACCGGCAGAGCGTATCACTGCCGTGGGTCCTTTCTTATCCTTTCCCTGCACCGGTTGAATTCCATTGCTCAGGTAAGTCCCCCTCAATCTTCCATCTGGTGTAGCGGCAGTTAACGGAGCAAAGTCTATAAAATAGTTCCAAGAGAGATAGCCCCCCCTAAATCTTCTCTCGGTGTAAGGAGAGGTACGAGTAAATACTTCTTCAGTCCAATGCCTCGATATATTCCTGGCTATACTATCGACATAATCGTCATCATTCCCATATTTCGGCGCTTTTGTGCTTAACATTCTCCTCAAATTCTCTTTTCCTTCAAAGTTATTCTTTATCGCTTCGATAAGTTCTTCCATCGAGATTTGTTTATCGTCATAGACAAACTTTTTCACAGCGGCCAATGAATCAGCGGCTGTTGCTATACCGACTCCTTCGACGGTGATGAAATTATATACTGGGCCTCCATTTCTTACGTCTTTCCCTTTTTCGGCGCATCCTTCAATCAGGGATGATAAGTATGGAGTTGGTTCGTACTTCGCTCTTATCTCATCAGCTTTACTGGCATTTTCCAAAGCTTTTTCTAGACATTGGTCAAGTTGCTCAAAATAAGCTTCTTCGAACTCTTCATATGATAAAAATCCCTCTGGCCTTCCTGTTTTAGAAGTAACAAGTTTCCCCGTAAGCATATCTCTTCCATTGTTTAAAACTAATTCAACAGGTTTGGCGAGATTTGAATTAACATCCACCGTTCCACTGCGATCCTTGCCCTGAGCAGTATTCTCCAGACACCCGACAACCCCGTAATCCATAGCATCTTCCTCACTGAGTCCTTCCCAGAGCAAACCCTTTATAGCATTTTCATCGAAGTTTAATAGAAAGGCAGAGCCTTGAGTTTTTCTTATTGACTCGCAAACTCTCATTAAAAACTTGTCCGACGTTTTCTTGCTTATCCTGATATTTCGTTTTGGTTCTAACATATTCATGTCATCGATAACATCGAGCAAAAGCCAGGTGAGTTCATTTACGGCGTCTTCCCCCTCTTTAGTAATCCCACCAAGGGTCATAAGTTGCCCAAAACCTGAAGTAATTCCTTGCTTCACTCCCACAAATCCCATAAAGTCATAAGCATAATTGTGTTTTATCCAAAAACACTCCAGAAGTTCTTTTGCAAATTCCTTTGTTAATCTTCCTTCCTCGATATCCTTTTTATAATAAGGATACATATATTGATCGAATCTTCCGTGAGATAAACCTGGTCCCGGATATGATTCAGCAGCCATATCCAGCATGTGAGTAAACCAAACAGATTGCAATGCTTCATGAAAAGTTTCTGCTGGCTCCCAGGGTACCTTCCTACAAATTCTAGCTATTTCCAGAAGTTCTTTCTTCCTTTGTTCATTTTTCTCATCCTTGGCTATTTTCTCTGCTTCTTCGGCGTATCTTTCTGCAAATCGCTTTGTACCCTCTATGGCTATTATCATAGATTTACAGTAATCCTTTTCCCCCTTTTCATCATGTCGTTCCATTTGTTGTTCTATTTCTTCTTTTATCCCTTTAAATCCCTTTTCAAGAACTTTTTTGTAATCCGGCACTATATGGCCTGAAATTGCTCCACAATTCATTACTCCCACATCATGTAATCTCACCATTTCTTTAAGCCACTTCGATTCTTCTTTCCACCACGCTTTAGCTTCTTTTTTGGTAAAACATTTGGAAAGTGCGGTACTGAAGTGAGAGCCAACTATAAGTTCGCCATTCAATATTTTAACGGGCAAGTACTCCTCTATGACCTTCTTGAAAAACACAGCTCTTCTTGTAGCTGACGATTCATCCCAGAAGTTTTCTGGTAAATCAACCTTTATCGCCATTGACCTTAAAGAGTCTCTGATGCCAGCAAAGTAGTTAAATAACTCTGGAACATCTCCCCAATCATGATACGAATAAAGTTCATCCCACTCAGTGCCGGTAGTAAAAGGTATAACCTCGTTCCTGAAATATCCTCTATCGTAGAACGAAAAGTACTCCTCCCTGAGCTTTTTTATTCTATCGGAAAGTTCTTCTGAAGGTTCCCAAATTTTAACCATTTTCTTCCACCTCTAATTGATTCTATAATTACAATCCTATTAATGACTGTTTTGTGGATTTCATCTTGGGGCATTATAGTAGGTTTGGGTCAATTAGGTCAAAGATAGCTTATAATATTCTGCTCAAGTGGTATACAAGCCAAGTATAGTAACCATCGTAATGCAGATTAACGATGCATTTTACGACTCAATATGTAGCATGTTCGATAAATAAAGATATAATCTTGTGGTAATGAGCGAAAAGAAGTACGTAGCTACCATCGATCAGGGGACGACCGGCACAAGATGCATGATATTTAGTAAGGATGGAAAAGTCATTTCGTCTGCCTATGAAGAACATCAGCAGCTCTATCCAAAACCCGGGTGGGTTGAGCATGACCCATTGGAAATCTGGGAGAAAACGAAGCGTGTGATAAAAAGTGCTTTGCTACCCAAAGAAATTAAACCCGGTGAAATAGCTGGCATAGGTATAACGAATCAGAGAGAGACTACAATAATTTGGGACCCTCATACCAGTAAACCTTTATATAATGCATTGGTGTGGCAGGACACCAGAACACGTGAGATATGCCAGGCGATGGCAGATAAAGGACTTGAAAAAGTCGTGAGAGATAAAACCGGGCTTGTTATAAACACATATTTCTCTGGACCAAAAATAAAATGGCTATTGGAGAACGTACCGGGGGTAAAGGAAAAAGCCAAGGGTGGCAACGCCATATTTGGCAACATAGATACATGGATAATCTGGAACCTGACCGGTGGACCTGATGGCGGCGCCCATATTACGGATTACACCAATGCTTCAAGGACGATGCTAATGAATCTGAAAACTCTGGACTGGGATGATGAGCTTTTGAAGGAAATGAATATTCCCAGAGGGATGATACCCGATATCAGACCATCCAGTGACAAGAATATCTACGGTTATACCAAGAAAGAAGGGCCATTTGGCGCTGTAATCCCGGTATGTGGCGATCTTGGTGACCAGCAGGGGGCATTGTTTGGTCAAACGTGCTTTGAAATTGGTGAAACGAAAAATACCTATGGTACGGGTTGTTTTCTTGTGCAGAATACTGGAACGACGCCGGTGAAATCAAAGAGCGGCCTCCTCACTACGGTTGCTTACGGATTGGAAGAAGGTAAGGCAACCTATGCCCTGGAAGGTTCAATCGCTATAACCGGCGCAGCTATCCAGTGGTTGCGCGACAATTTAGGCTTGATCAAAAGCGCTTCAGAAACGGAGAAAATTGCACAGTCTGTCGAAGACGCCGGGGGGATATACTTTGTCCCTGCTTTTTCCGGGTTATTTGCACCTTATTGGGATATGTATGCCAGAGGCGTTATCGTTGGTCTGACCAGCTTTATAACAAAAGAACATATCGTGAGAGCGACTTTGGAATCCATTTGTTATCGGACAAAAGACGTAGTAAATGCCATGTATGCGGATTCTGGCATTAAGCTCACCGCCTTGAAGGTCGATGGCGGTGCTAGTAAGAACAACTTTTTGATGCAGTTACAATCCGACATACTTGGTGTTACCTGCATGAGACCTCCAGTCGAAGAGACTTCGGCACTCGGTTCCGCTTATTGTGCGGGGCTTGCTACCGGGTTATGGGATAACCTGGATGAACTCAAGAAGAACTGGAGAATAGACAAAAAATTCGAGCCAAAATGGGATGAACAGAAAAGAGAGCAAGGATACAAAGGATGGCGGAAAGCCGTTGAGTGTACCAGGGATTGGCTCGATAGGTAATAAGCATGAATGCAGATGTTGTGGTAATTGGCGCTGGCATTACCGGCGCCGCCGTGGCACGGGAATTGTCGAGATATGCTCTGGATATAATCCTGGTTGACAAAGAGACTGACTTCTGCTTTGGTGCAAGCAAAGCAAATACCGGGACTATACATGCAGGATACAACGATATACCGGGAACGTTGAAATCGAGGCTTTGTGTAACAGGTAATGCCCGGTATGAAAGACTCTCCACGGAGTTAGGGGTCGAATTTGAACGCAATGGCTCCTTAGTCGTTGCATTAAATAATGAAGATTTGAGGAACTTGGAAGAACTCAGACAGAGAGGAATAACAAATGGAGTGCCGAGTCTAAAAATTATTGAAAAAGATGAATTGCGTGAGATGGAGCCAAATTTAACCAAAAATGCCCTTGGGGCACTTTATGCTCCAACTGCGGGGATAATTTCACCTTACGAAATGACCATCGCTCTCTGTGAAAATGCGATTCATAATGGCGTTACACCTTTGCTTGAAGCCGAAGTTAAGGGAATAGAAAGGGAGAATAATAGTGTCAAGTGCGTGATAACTAACCAAGGCATAATAAGAACAAAATTCGTGGTCAACGCGGCTGGACTTTATGCCGATGATATATCAAAAATGGTGGGAATAGACGACTTTTACATATATCCCAGGAAAGGTGAATATTTCATCTTCGATAAAAAAATCGGCTCTTTGGTCAACCGCCCGGTATTTCCAATACCTGCACCGGGCAGCAAGGGCATACTGGTGACCAAAACAATCGAGGGAAATACCATGATAGGCCCTAATGCACAGGATTTGGATATAAAATACAAGTACGCTAAAGACAGAAATGCGACTACAAACGAAGGATTAAACGAAGTATTGGAAGCCGCTTCTAGATTGGTCCCCGATCTTCCAAAGGCATCGACGATACAGAATTTTGCTGGCTTGAGAGCAACATCAAATACCGGGGATTTTATTATTCGTTCTTATAAGGATGTAAAGGGATTTATAAATGTTGCGGGAATTAAATCTCCAGGATTAACCGCTGCTCCAGCGATTGCAGAACTGGTAATACAGATATTGAAAGATGAAGGTCTCGAATTAAAGCCAAAAAAGGAATTCGACCCAATCAGAGAAAAGCCAATAAGGTTTGTAGACCTTTCTCCTGAAGAAAAAAATGCGCTCATTGCTAAAGATCCAACATATGGCCTCATCGTTTGTAGGTGCGAGCATGTAACCGAAGGCGAAATAGTCACTGCTACCAAACGCGGAGCTCATACTATGGATGGAATCAAATACAGAACTCGTTGTGGCATGGGAAGATGCCAGGGTGGATTCTGTGGTCCCAGGGTAGCAGCAATCCTCGCAAGGGAATTAAGCATTCCTTTAGAACAAGTAACTAAGCAGGGAGACGGGTCAAACCTGGTTGTGGGGAAAACTAAAAGTGTGGTGAAACAGAAATTAAATGTTTAAGCCCGGAGTATACCTAACGTCATAAAGTTCTCTTGCTGGGAATGGCATAGGTTCTTCGCTAAGAAAGAGCATGTGCTGCTACGGCCATAAAGCACATTGCGAAATTCCAGAAGCAAATTGCAACCATTCCTAAAGATAATGGGAGCAAGAGTCTTCCCTTCTTACAGAGACAAAGCCCAACAACTATCGCCACCGCTACAAGTCCCTTTACGACCATATTACCCCAAAACATCCCCACAGGGTTTAACTCCACAGCCCCCATTGCTAGAGCCTCCTCTGTGAAGTAAGCATCAAATACATTTAACAGTATGAAAGCTATTCCCATGTGCATAGCTTAACCGTAACCCCCTTGTTCTTGTAGTTGTCGTTGGTTACCACACCTTCTTAGCCAAACAAAAAAACCGACCCCTTGATGAGGTCGGTTTCGCTATTGGCTCCACAAAGCCCAAGCGCCCAATTATGGGCTATGCTTCATCGCCCCCTCGGCTAAACGCTTGCTAACCTCATTTTCATATACCGGACGGGGGAAAGTCAACTGCATTATCCTTACTTAACCTCACTTAACCTCCAAACACCAGAAAAATAACACTTGTTACAATATGGTCGAAAGGATTTCAATGGGATTTGAGGGATTTTGGAAAAATAATGAGCCTCCAGGGGGAGACACAGCCAAATCAAGACAATAGAGTTCAACCTTTAAGCCTTCCAGTGAGCTTTGCAAACTGCTCCACCGTGCTGGCTTGGATATTGAGGATATTATGAGGTTTGGTGGCTGAGAGAGCCTTGATATGGTGCTGAGGTACACAAGGTCGGCAAAATTTGAGCCTTTATCGTAACCTTGGGCAAATTGCGCAGGGCTACTAGTCCCTCTCCGCTATACTCGACGCCGTATCATACTCCTTCCTCTGGAATGGCCATAATTATGAAGTTCTTGTTTACGTTTAGGAAGGGGGTCTTATACAGTAGTTTACCTTCCGGCATGGAGTAGACTCTGCCATTGGTAATCGGTATAAAACCGTGCCTTATCTCAGCGTTAGAGACATGATTCAACAGGAGAGGAAAAGTTATGTCATCGACACTTCTGTTGCTTTGAAATGGTATTACCAAGCGGAAGAAAAAGAAGTTGAGGCCGCTTTTAAACTAAGGGAAGATTATCGCCAGAGAAAGATAGACCTCTGTGCGCCACATCTTCTGGTTTATAAGTTAGCCAATGTCCTTCGCTATAAGCAAGATTTGGAGGAGGGCTACATACAGGATGCCATTGAGAGCATTTATGAGATGCGATTACTTAAACCAGCAACTTCGGAGACCATGAAAGAAGCCGTCAGGATAGCCCGTGAATATAATACCTCAGTCTATGATGCTGTGTATTTGGCTTTTGCTGAAGGATGTCGCTCCTGGTTTCTCACTGCAGATAGGCAATTCCATGTCAAAGTAAAGCGACTTCCCCTGGTCATTTTTGTCGCTGATTATCGTGGCGATTGAGCCCAGGAATAGAGGAGAAATGAGGTTCTGGCTTGGAGAAATTTCGGCTAATACAACAGGTTGATTCTATATGATGGGAGGTGTTTGTGCAGTCGTACCGTGCATTTTGGCATTTAAGAACACCAGAAACGTAGAAATAGGATTCATCGGTACAACATCCATCGATTTTATTTTCATAAACTTCATCAACGTACCTGTGACGGATGCAAGAGCATTATGAAAATTAACCATGACGGTTTTTTTGCCGGGATATTTTTCAGTCAGATAACCACCGATTTCCTCAACGGCACACGGACCAACAACTAAAATAGGGCCATCATTAAGATTATCAAGTTGTTTTTTATCGATTCCCTTTCCATATACGATGTTAAACGGGCCGTGACCACCGTAGTCTACATAGAGCATCTCAAGCACCATTAAGGTATTATTTTTACATCCCTCTATACATGCCCTTTCCTTTCCTTCGACAATTTTGACATCCTCAGGAAAATCTCCGATGATATCACAGGAATATTTTGTTTTATACCGGGAAATATCTCCCTTTATCTGAATCTTTGATAAATCTCCACAGCCAAGTCCAGCATCTGATACAATTTTCAGGTGCTTTACCTCATCTGTATCGTATCCGAGTATCTTTGCCCCCACCGTATCGACAGCAACCGTGTCGTCTCCGCCAATTAATATATTCAAGGGGACAAGATATTGGTCAAGTTTCCTCTCGAGCGGGTAATGCCCATGTATAATCGCATTTATGCCGTCAATAATCGTGAAATCGGGCTTTATAAATGCATAGATATCGGCGAGAAATTGATGCAAATCGAAATTATGCTTCGTGGGGCGATCCCTGTGGTATAGAAAACCCATCTGACATTTAACGCCAAGTGTTACCGCAGACATGCTGTGTGTTTTAAACTTTGGAATCGATAGGTAGAAATTATCCTTTCTGTTTACGATAAGGTTATCATAGAGAATCTCAGGGAATTTTATTTTACTCCCTCCAATGGAGACTTCAACAGGCTTCTGTTCGTCAAGATATATCGCTTTTGCACCTCTTTCCGTTATGATTCTATCTATGCCAGTCACCTTAAAAATGAGCCGGGTTATATTCCCCTGGGTTGAGTTTTCCATCACATAGACTTTGCCTGCCCCGGCATCGTTCATTACATCAATTGCCGCTGATATAACCTCGGGAGAGGTATAACATTGCTTCCGGAAATCAATGCCATTTATTTTTATGAATACCTTCTTGTCCTTTACCAAACCCTCTACACCACCAAACTCATCGAAAATATTACATATTGAGTGGTAAAGGCTATCTTTAATATCCTCTATTACTACAATTGGCATATACATCACACCTGGTAGGAATATTGTACCCAGTATTTAGACCTAGCGATTTCACATTATCATACAAAAATTGGCAGCATGTCAAAGAGCTAACATTTCCCATGTGATGAGTGAAAGAACCACTTCAGGGCATGTTTCTGTTACAATAGCAATATATGGCTGAAGGGAAGAAGCTGGTTGCTATCTGTAATGCCCAGCAAATAGAGGCGCAGATAATCAAGGGACGTTTGGAGAACGAAGGAATTCCCGTTTTACTGAGCTATGATAGCTCCAGCCTGGTGTTTGGATTAACCGTTGACGGGCTGGGAATGGTGAAGATAATGGTTCCCGAGAGGTTTGCTGAACAAGCCAGGGAGATTTTGAGGGTTAAATATAATGAGCTCGAGATTGGAGAGGATAACCAGTCAGAGGCTGGAGAGCCTGGACAGGATTAGGGGAAAGGGAATAAATCCTTATCCTCACTGTTATCATCCCAGCCACGCTATAAAGGAGGCAGTGGCTTTATTCGAGCAATATTTGCCCAAGGCGGAGAGCATTTCCCTTGCCGGGCGCATTATGGCACGGCGCTCCATGGGGAAGATGGTCTTTGCCGATATTCGCGATGGCTCGGGAAAAATACAGCTTTGCTTCCGCTATGACCTTCTTGGCAAGGAGGAGTTTGAACTACTGGATGAAATTGACATCGGCGACATCATTGGCGCTGAAGGGAGGCTTTTCAGGACAAAGGCAGGGGAAATCACCCTTGAGGTATCCCACTTCACCATGTTGTGTAAATCCCTCCGCCCGCTGCCTGAGAAATGGCATGGACTGGCCGATGTGGAGAAGCGATACCGCAAGCGTTATCTCGACCTCATCTCCAACGAGGAAACGAGGAATATGTTCATATTGCGCAGCAAAATCATCACAGCGATAAGGAATTTCCTAGACAGTCATGGTTTTGTAGAGGTTGAAACGCCGGTGCTTCAACCTGAGGCAGGAGGGGCAACAGCAACGCCCTTTGTCACACATTATAATGTCCTGGATAATGATTTTTACCTTCGTATCGCACTGGAGTTGCACCTTAAAAGGTTAATAGTGGGCGGATTCGATAAGGTCTACGAGGTAGGACGTGCCTTCCGCAATGAGGGCATCTCGGCGAAGCATAATCCCGAATTCACACTCCTTGAGTGCTACCAGGCATATAGCGATTACAACGATATGATGAGCCTGGTAGAGGAGATGGTCAGTGATGTTGCCCGAGAGGTTCTTGGCGATACTAAAATCAGCATTAATGGGAATACCATCAACCTTGCTCCACCATGGCAAAGAGTTTACCTGCGTGATGCCATTAAAAATTACTGTGAGATAGACTTTGAGGATTATCCCGATGACACCTCACTAAGGGCAAAGATGGAGGAGAAAGGAATGGAGGTTGACCCGAACAAGGGGAGGGGAAAGCTTATTGATGAGCTTATCTCCACCTTTGTTGAGCCAAACCTCGTCCAGCCAACCTTCCTTATTGACTATCCAGTAGAGATGTCACTACTGGCGAAAAGAAATCGAGGGAACGAGCGCCTGGTGGAGCGGTTTGAGGGATTTATCAATGGGATGGAGATTGCCAACGCCTTTACTGAATTGAACGACCCGATAGACCAGAGGGAGAGGTTTAAGCAACAGATGAGAGAAAAGGTCGGAAATGAGGAGGTTGAGATGGCTGATGAGGATTTTCTGGAGGCGCTGGAGTATGGGATGCCACCAACCGGTGGGCTGGGGATAGGTATCGACCGCCTGGTGATGCTGCTCACCGGACAAAGCTCAATAAGAGAGGTTATCCTGTTCCCGCAATTGAAGACAAAACAAGGAAGTGATTAGTGATAAAGCCTCACTGGCACACTCCGTTTCTCTTGTCATTGCGAACGCATTGCGAGCGAAGCGAAGCAAACGGGTTCCCGAAAAATTCGCAGAATTTTCAGGGTGAAGTCTCATACCGCTGACGGCAGGCAGGTAAACAGTTTGAAAGATTCTTCGCCGGAGGGCTCAGAATGACAGAGAGGGATGAAGACAAAATAAGATGATTGATATCAAAGTTATTCGGGAGAGTCCTGAGCTTGTTCACAAGGCTCTGGAGCACAGGGGAATAACCTTTGACCTCGATTCCCTGGTAGAACTGGATACACAGCACCGCAATTTGCTGCAGCAACTGGAGGAACTGAGAGCAAAACACAACCAGATGAGCAAACAAATAGGCAAGGGAGGCGGAGATAAGCAGGAGCTCATCGCCGGGATGCGGCAAATAGGTGACGAAATCTCCTCGTTACAGCAGGAGGTTAACCAGACTAAAAGCAAGCTAGATGCCCTGTTGTTGGAGCTGCCCAATATCCCCCACCCCAGTGTGCCTCTAGGGAAGGATGAGAGCGGCAACGTCACCGTGCGTAGCTGGGGAGAGCCCCAAAACTTCTCCTTCCCGCCATTGCCTCACTGGGAACTAGGGGAAAAGTTGGGAATACTGGACATTCCCACCGGGGTTAAGCTATCGGGGACACGGTTCTATATCCTTAAAGGATTGGGAGCAAAGCTCCAGCGAGCGCTTATTTCCTTCATGCTCGATTTACACATAAACAAGCATGGGTATAAGGAGATATATCCTCCATTCATGGTCAAGAGAGAATGTATGGTAGGCTCGGGGAATCTGCCCAAATTCAGCGATAACCTATACCACGATGAACAGGACGACTTCTGGTTCATACCCACCGCTGAGGTGCCATTGACCAATCTGCACCGCGATGAGATACTGGATGCTTCAACGCTGCCTTTATATTATGTCGCCTATTCCGCCTGCTTCCGCAGAGAGAAGATGTCGGCAGGCAAGGACACCAGGGGAATCAAAAGAGGACATCAGTTTGATAAGGTGGAACTTTATAAGCTCACCGAGCCTGAGAAATCCGATGAGGAATTAGAGAAGCTGGTAAATGATGCCGAGGAAGTATGCCAAGAGCTAGAGATACCCTATCAGGTGAGGCAGCTATGCACTGGCGACCTTGGCTTTGCCGCCTGCAAGACATATGATATCGATATATGGGCTCCAGGATGTGGCGAGTGGCTTGAGGTTAGCTCATGCAGCAATTGTTCCGATTTCCAGGCGAGGAGGGCAAATATTCGTTACCGACCCGAAGGTAGTGGCAAACCCCAGTTCGTTCACACCCTGAATGGCTCAGGGTTGGCTTTGCCCCGCCTTTTCATCGCAGTTCTAGAAAACTACCAGCAGGCTGATGGCACTATCAAGGTGCCTGAGGCGTTGAAAGACTATATGATGGTGGATGTAATTCAATAAGGATTGCCACGCCTAGCCTTTCTGTGTCATTGCGAGGAGCGCCAGCGACGAAGCAATCTAGACCGAGTAGAAAGCACAATAACGGTCATATCTCCCTGCCGAGACGAAATCCTTCCTCGATAGCCTCCCTTATCCTGCGTGGCTCAATACAATCCCCGATGAAATATAATGTCGGGATCTTCCCCTTTAATCTCTCGCCAAGTTCTTTGTTCGGTGTAAAACCTACCGCGAGCACCATGGTATCCCCCGGGAAGAACTCGGAGGCACCATCTCTTTTAGCCCTTACACCTCTATCAGTTATCTCCTCCACGATGGCATTGGTTTCCATCCCAATGCCAGCCTCCCTCAGCCTCCTGAGCACGACGTGCCGATAGGTCGCTCCATAATCGCTACCGACTTTAGGAAGCATCTCCACAATGGTCACCCTCTTGCCACGCTTAGCCAGAAACTCGGCAGTTTCGCAACCAACCATGCCGCCACCAATAATGACTGCTGCTTTACCTACCTCCTTGCGACGAGTGAGCACATCAACGGCAGTAACCACATTGTCTTGCTCCACTCCAGGTATATTGGGGATGAGCGGTGCAGCTCCAGTAGCCAGAATTACCACATCGGGCTTCTCCTTATCCACCATCTCCGGGGTAACTTCGGCATTAAGCCTAACTTCCACCCCAGCCTTTTTCACCTGGGTAGCCATGCTTTTGATTAAGCAATTAAGCTCATCCTTATAAGGAGGCAAGCAAGCCACCCGGAGCTGACCACCAAGTTCCTCACCTTTTTCATAAAGGGTAACCTGATGACCTCTCAAGGCTGCTATTATGGCCGCCTCCATGCCACCAGGACCACCACCAACGATGAACACCCTCTTGCCCTTCTTTGCCGGCACAATGGTATATTCCGCCTCTTTCCCCATGCGGGGATTCAGGGAACAAAATGCCGGCAATGGTGTTCCACTTTTATATCCCATAAGAAGATTGTCAAGACAATTGCTGCAAGCGATGCAAAGTCGAATTTCATCACTCCTGCCTTCCTTTGCCTTGTTGGGAAATTCAGGGTCGGTAAGCAATCCTCGTCCCAGACCAATAAGGTCAGCTTTACCCTGAACCAAAATCTCCTCCGCTAGCTCAGGGTTATTAATGCGGTAAGCAGTTACCACGGGAACATTGACCACCTTTTTAATCTCCTCAGCAAGATAAACAAAGGCACCGCGGGGCACAGACATCACCACAAGAGGAACAGGACATTCATGCCACCCCGCCTCCACATCTAGAGCCTGGACACCTGCTGCCTCAAGAATAGTGGCTACCTTCTTGGAATCATCGATGGTATGCCCCCCTTCCATAAATTCCTCGGCGGAAACACGGCAGATGATAGGGTAATCCTCGCCAGCTCTTTCATGTATTCGGGCAATGATTTCCAGAGGAAATCGCATTCTGTTCTCCAGACTGCCACCATATTCATCACTCCTTTTATTAGTGCAGGGGGATATAAAACGATTTAATAAGTATCCTATCCCCAGATGCAGCTCAATAGCATCGAAACCAGCTTCTCGCGCCCTTCGTCCTGCTTCTCCATATTCGTCGACAAGCCGGTGAATCTCCTTCACAGTAAGAGCCCTAGGGGTAGTGCCAATCATTTTATTGAACACCGGTGAAGGGGCGATAAACTCAAAAGAGCCATTTTCTTTGTTCACCCAGAAATACTGTCCCAGAAGTTGCGGAGCTATCTTCGCTCCATAAACATGAACTGCATCAGTCAGCTTGCGGGCGCCAGAGATGAATCGGTCATCATAGAGGCCGGGAATGACGGGACTCGCCATATCAAAGGGAATAAACGGGGTGATGATGAGCCCCACGCCTCCTCTAGCCCGCTCAACATAAAAGTTAACCAGGCGGTCGCCCGCTGTGCCATCAGACTCAGGATAACCCGTTCCTATGGCAAGCATCACCATTCTGTTTTTAAGCTCTACATTGCCTACCTTGATGGGGGCAAATAAATGGGTAAGCTGAGTCATCGCACCTCCTTATATGAAATAAAGCTCACATAAAGGACATATTATATCAGGTTATATGAGTCCCTTTGTTTAATTTCTTTGGAAAGTTCATAATCGCTTACTGATAGAAAAGCTTTAATTTGAGGGGGTGTGCAGATGAAAGGAAATAGGCTCCTATTCGGAATAGTGGTTGTTCTTCTGATGATGATTTCAGTTCTACCCGGTTGCAACGAAGGACAACCAACTGAATTAGTGATTCCTTCGTCTTTGACGCCAGTTGAGGTCTTCAAAGAAGTAGCCATCACCGACTCGTATTTTGAGATTCTTCCACTCCTCAATGCGGAATGGACAGCAGAGCATATGGAACCCACAGGTATGCCACAGGGAGCTACTGAAGAGCAGGTCGTTGAAGCCTACCTTGCTGATGTCCCAGAGGTTACGTATACCATGAGTGATGGAAAGCGAGCGGGCTGGGGATATTATACGTTTGTATTACACATCGTCATCCTTAAATACGAAGACACCCAGTCAGCCGAGAGAAGCACCGGCAACATTAGTGAGACGCAACAGCTTCAGAACTTAACGTATGAGGGTATTGCCCTAAAGAATGGCACCCACACCCTGACTTGGTCGGAAGAGGAGGGTGAAGGCTATTACTGGGATAACTTTACCATGCCATGCTACCTAATCCACTCTGGCTGTTTCGTTATCTACTACTACGGTCGAGAAGACGTTCTTAGCGATATGCTAGACCGGATTATTGCTACATTTCGAGTAAAAGAATAAGGAGGCTGATATGAAAAAGATTTTTGGAGTGATACTTGTATTACTACTGGCAGTAAGCTTTCTGGCGGCATGCGATGAGGATAAGCCTCCCGAGTTTACGCTTTCCAGCGTGACTATTTCGCCGGCATCGCCGGTTGTTAATGACACGGTTACTGTCTCTACTACTGTCACCAATGTGGGTGAAGTGGCTGGCGGCTGTGATGCCAGCCTAACCATCGATGGCTATACTGATAGCAAGTCTGTCAGCTCATTAGCAGGCGACGAAAGCAGTGACGTCAGCTTTAGTTACACTGCAACAACTGAGGGCAACTACACGGCGAGTGTTTCTACTCCTGATGATACCAAGAGTAAGAGCTTTACCGTGAAGAGTACAGACAACGCAACGGTGCCAGTCTGGTATGTTGGTGATAGCTGGGTGTATGACTGCTCTTATGAAAATCCAGAGGGAGCCCCGAAATATGCGACTTCTGAATTAAATGTCACTGTGGTACCAGCTGGTCAGGAAGAAGGTGTTAATGAGGCTAGTTACCATCTCAGTGGGGTCTTTACTCCCGAATCAACTCGTGATTCTACCCACCCACCGATTCCGGCAATGGTGCTGCATATAGGTACGGCTGGTATATGGAACAGCGTAGCCCATATCAACTTCCTGAAACAGAGTTCGGCAATCACAGAGCTTCCTGGAATGCCAGCCAGTGTTACCTGGAGTTATGCTTCTCCAGCTCCGAGTTGGACTCTTCACGGTGGAGACACCTGGACATTCACAAAGCACACCTTAGCTGGCGGCGGCATGGTTGATATAACCGTTAACAGGCAGGGTAAGGTGCTTGAGATAGTGGATGTTACGGTGCCTGCGGGAACATTCAGCTGCTATCATATAGTGGAATATGACCCCGCGAGTCCCGATACCTATACCTATGAGCATTGGTTCAACACAACCGAGGTGAAATCGGATGTGAAGATGATAGACCGCGATACCTGGGATGGTGCGGAGACCAGGGTGCTTGTATCCTACTCTGTTAGCTAATTCGAGATGAGAAAAGGAGGTGGGAATTAAGTATAAAGTTTTAATGGTGCTTATGGTTGTTGCCCTAACGATGACTTCGGTTTTATTCGGTTGCAATAATGAGCGGCAATTAGTGATACCATCATCCCTGAGTCCGTACGAAGTTGTGGAGGAAATCTTTCCCGAGAATCCGTGGCGCTTTATCATTGGAGAGTCCCTCGATATAAGCAACCTGCCGAAAGGGGCTTGTAAAGAAGGATTTGTGGGGGGGTATAGCGAGCCGTTTTTCGACGGGAGACCAATAAACCAAACAAAATACCTAATATTAGTCTTTGAGGTTTTGAAATATGAAAGCCCGGAATTCGCCAAGAGAAGCTATGATAGCATTGGCGAGGCATACGAGCTTCATAACCTTACCTACAGGAACATAGCCCTGAAAGCCGGGGTTGAGCCCCTTTCTGAACAGGGTGAAAATATCACTGGCGTATCTAACGCATCTTGGTATGTTATCCACTCGGGTCACTTCGTTATTTGTAGCATTGGTCACGACGATACTGCCCGAGATGCTGTGAACAGGACTATCGATACATTCGGGGTGGAGAAATAAAATAATAAGGAGATTGGTATGAAAAGGTACAAGGTAATGATGGTTGCAGTATTGGGGGTAATAGTTCTGCTTTTAAGTTTTGCCCCAATGCCGGCGGCAACTACAGCTCCAACCAATCGCAGGCGGGAAATACAACTTAAAGAGTTAGCCAGATGGGTGTAAACAAAGTTTTTGTTTAACACAGTTTCACTTCTCTCATCTTGACCATTTCACAAATCCCTCCGTTTAATTCCGGTTTCTTGGGAAACCTGGCCCGTTGAGGTATAATGTTTATCCACCCACATGGACATTCTAGCTACGCTCAATCCTGCCCAGAGGGAAGCAGTGGAAACCCCTGAAGGACCGATGCTCATTTTAGCCGGTCCAGGCAGCGGCAAAACCAGGGTAATCACGCATCGAGTGGCTTACCTGGTCAAAGTTTGTGGGGTAAAACCTCACAACATCATGGCAGTCACATTCACCAATAAAGCCGCTCGTGAAATGGAAGATAGATTGGGGCAACTGCTCGGACAAACAAGTGAGGCATTAACCCTGGGAACCTTTCACGCCATCTGTGCCCGAACTTTGCGTCGAGAAGCCGGGGCTATCGGGCTTAATCCCAGATTCGCCATTTACGATGCCGAGGACCAATTAAATGCCATAAAGCAGAGCCTTCAGGAGATAAATCTCGACCCCAAACAGTATTCTCCTCATGCAATACAATCGATGATTAGCTCCGCCAAGAGCCGACTTCTTAACCCGCAACAATACTCAGAGCGAGTAAACAGCTACTTTGAAGAAATAGTTCAAAGGGTTTATGAGCAATATCAAGAGCTATTGAACAAAAGCGAGGGGCTGGATTTCGATGACCTGCTGATGAGGACGGTGCAGCTATTTGAAAACCATCCCACCGTCTTGAGCAGATACCAATCCCGCTATGTTCACATTCTGGTGGATGAATTCCAGGATACCAATCGGGCACAGTATGCCCTGATAAAGCAACTGGCCGGGAAATATAAAAACATCTGCGTGGTTGGTGACCCGGACCAATCCATTTACTCCTGGAGATTTGCTGACTTGCGCAATATTTTGTCTTTTGAAAAAGATTACCCTGACGCCAAAGTGGTGATTCTGGAGCAAAACTACCGCTCTACCAAGAATATTCTCCAGGCAGCTTCAGACATCATCTCACAAAATGTAAACCGCAAACCTAAAGAATTATGGACGGAAAACGAAGTGGGCAGCCTGATAAACATCGTGGAAAGCTATACCGAGGACGAGGAATCCCAATTTGTGGTCAGTGAGATAGAAAGGCTGGTCACCCAGGAAGAGCTATCGCTCAAGGACTTTGCCGTGATGTATCGAGTTAATGCCCAGTCAAGAGCGCTGGAGGAAAGCTTTGTTCGCTATGGGATGCCCTACAGACTCATCGGTGGCACACGCTTTTATCAACGGCAGGAAATCAGGGATGCCCTGGCTTACCTCAGATTAATTCGCAATTCCCATGACAATTTAAGCCTGCTCCGCATCATAAATGTTCCCGGGCGAGGCATCGGGCAAGGCACAGTGGCTCACCTCCAGGCCAGGACAAGAAGCGACGACATCCCACTTTACCATGCCTTAAAACGCATGGTAGCTGAGAAAGCTTCCCCACCACGTATCCTTCCCGCGGTTACCAGATTCTCCGCCGTTATCGATGACCTTATTACCAAAAGTCACAAGTTATATCCCGGTGAACTACTGGATAATATATTGGAGAGCACAGAATACCGGGAACACATCCTGAATAAGGAACATGGGGAGGAAAGGTGGGAGAATATCATGGAGTTGAGGAACGTTGCCTCAGAGTATTACGGACCTTCCCCTGAGGATGCTCTGGATGCCTTCCTGGAGAAAGTAAGCCTAGTGTCAGACACAGATGAACTGGATGGAACTATTGATGCAGTGACGCTGATCACCCTGCACCAGGCAAAGGGGCTGGAATTCCCAGTAGTCTTCATCGCTGGAATGGAGGAAGGTGTTTTACCGCACCGAAAATCCTTTGATGACCCTGAGGAGATGGAGGAGGAGCGTCGTTTATGTTATGTTGGAATAACCAGAGCTAAAAAGTATGTCTATCTTCTTCGCAGCTATCGTCGCAGCCTGTTTGGCAGGGGTATAACAAACCCACCTTCACGCTTCCTGGAGGACATCCCACCGCAACTGATAACCACCAGGGGATTGTGGGGGAGGGAAACTGCGCCACCGATGGTCAATGCGGAGAAACCAGCGGAGCTAACCATCGGGGATTATGTTTATCATGATAGGTTTGGCAGCGGAATTGTGGTAGATTGCTTGCCCATTAGAGGTGACCACGAAATAACCGTATCCTTTGAACGAGGGGGAATTAAAAAGCTTTTGCTAAGCCTCGCTCCGTTAGGGAAAATCGAGCCAAACTATTGACGGAATACACGAAACCGTGTAAACTTTAGATAATGCCGATTAAAGTTCTGACTCCAGAGGTAGTCTCCAAGATAGCTGCCGGGGAGGTGATTGAGAGACCGGCCTCAGTGGTCAAGGAACTGGTGGAGAACTCGCTTGATGCTGGAGCCAGTGAGATTAATGTTGAAACGCGTGGCGGTGGAGTAGAGCTAATCAGGGTAAGCGATAATGGCATCGGCATTCCCGCCTCGGAGCTGGAGCTTGCCTTTCACAGATACGCCACCAGCAAGATCACTGACCTAATTGACCTGGAAGATATCTCCAGCCTTGGATTTCGTGGTGAAGCGTTACCCAGCATAGCTACTGTAGCTGAAGTGGAAATCCTCACCAGAGCACCTTCAGAGGCAATCGGTAGCTACATATGTTTGAAAAAGGGAGAGATAGTTGCCAGGGAAAGTCGCCCCAGACAGCAGGGAACAACTGTGGTGATACGCCGATTGTTTCGTTATCTCCCGGCACGCCTCAAGTTCCTCAAATCAGCAGCTACGGAAAATAGCCATATTGCCTATTTGGTAAATCAATATGCCCTTGCCTTCCCTGAAGTCAGGTTCAGCTTGATTACCGACAAACGCAATAACTTATCCACCCAGGGCGATGGAAGTTTACGGAATGCAGTTAGCCAAATATATGGATTAGAGTTTGCTCAAAGGATGCTGGGGGTGGAGGAAGAGAGCGCCTTTGCTAAAGTTAACGGACTGGTCAGCCCACCGTCACTAAATCGAACCAATCGCAGCTATCTCACTTTCTTCGTAAACCGCCGCTGGATACACAGTCCATTATTAACCAGGGCGGCTGAAGAAGCCTACCATGGCTTACTGATGGAAGGCAGGCACCCCGTAGTAATACTCAATCTATCACTGCCAGGCAGGGAACTCGACATCAACGTTCACCCCACCAAAGCCCAGGTGAAGTTCCACAATGAACAAGTTATGTTTGTTACCATAAAGAAAGCAATAAGGGAAGCATTAAGCAAAGCATCTATGGCAAAACCGATAGCCATGCCGGCGATGGCCGGGGCATATCAGCAACGAAGCTTCACAATGGTGAGCGATAAAGAACCGACATTTACTGCTCCCTTACCCACTCTGAGCCTGCCTATCTTACGCGTCATCGGCCAACTAAGCAACACATATATCATTGCTGAAGGTCCTGAAGGTCTTTACCTTATCGACCAGCATGCCGCACATGAGCGGATACTTTATGAAAGAGTATTAGCCCAATGGTCAAGACAGGAGGTCGAGGTTCAAGGATTACTCGAGCCAATAACCATAGAGCTTAATCCCAGGGAGGAGGAAATCCTCAGGGCCAATAAAGATATGCTGGCTCAATTTGGCTTTGACATCGAGCCATTCGGCGATAAGAGCTATTTAATACGAACCATACCGGCATTAGCCACCAGAGCAAACCTTGACGAGGTAATGGGTGCGGTACTCAGTGACCTTGATAGCAAAGATGAGGTAACTTCATGGGAGCAGAAAATAGCTCAATCGCTTGCCTGCCATAGCGCCATCAGGGCGGGACAGCAGCTAAGTAATGAGGAAATGCTTGCCCTTATACGGCAGCTGGAGCAAGCAAATCAACCACGCACCTGCCCTCATGGCAGACCAACCATGATTCAGCTAACGTCATATCAACTGGAAAAGGAATTTGGCAGGGCAGGCTAGCGTCATAAAAGGTGCCAAAACCCTGTTGCATTTCTAGAACGCAAGTGCTAAAATAGCCCGCATGAAGCTATTAAAAATAGCATTAGAAAAGCAGGATTATAATCTGGCTGCCCATGTCCTTATCTATGGCTTGATAAAGGCGAGTCAGGAGAAAACCAGGGATTCAGCAAACCTCAGGAAATTACGAAACTGTCATGTCACAAAGAACAGCCAAAAAAAACCGTAATGGTAACCATCGTGGATTTTATTCCAAAGCATTACAGGAAGCCGAGAAGCTAGAACTTGACGAAGCCTACCACATACAAGGTGTCGACGATGAGATTGCCTTACTCAGGCTTAAACTCAGGGAACTAGCGAAGGAGCAGCCAGAGCGAATCGACCTCCACCTTAAGGCAGCCAACACCATCGCTAGATTGGTCAAAATCAGATACCAGATCAGCAAGGAGCAAAAGAACTCGCTTAAGGAAGCCATTACCAGGGTGCTCACCGAGATTGCTTTACCACTGGGGATAAATGTCGGGATGAAGAAACTCTAGCCCTTATGAAATTAAGACCCTACCAGCAAGAAGTAGCCAAAACAGTGCTCGACTCCGTCCAGAACCACAGAGGCTTAACCTTTTCAGTGGAGATAGCCCGGCAAGGAGGCAAAAACGAATTATCAGCCCATCTGGAGTTGCTTTTGCTCACTCTTTACATGGCTCGGGGCGGAAACTTGATTAAATGCTCCCCTACCTTTAAGCCCCAGACGATAATCTCCATGGCCAGGTTAAAGGACAGACTTGATGACTTTGGCTTCGATGGACTATACCGCTCACAAATGGGATACATCATTCAGCTAGGTGAAGCCAAGGCAATATTCTTATCGGCGGAGGAATCATCTTCAGTTGTGGGGCATACCGCTGATATCCTGTTAGAAATCGATGAATCCCAGGACGTCGCAAAGGAAAAATACAACAAGGAGTTTCGCCCTATGGGTTCATCCACCAATGTCACCTGCATCCACTATGGCACGACCTGGGATGACAGCACCTTGCTGGAGGAGATAAAGCAGAATAACCTGGAGCTGGAAAAAATAGACGGAATAAAACGCCACTTCAGGTATGACTGGCAGGAAATAGCCAGATACAACCAGGATTACGGCAGATATGTTATTCAGGAGAAGGAAAGGCTTGGCGAGGACCATCCCCTATTCAGGACTCAATACGCCTTATTGCCCATTAAAGGCGGCGGAGGATTTCTATCCCGACAGCAAATAGCTCAGATGCTAGGAAGCCATCACAGGCTGCGCTCCCCCGACAAAGCAGGAGCCCTGCATATCGCCGGTGTGGACCTGGCTGGAGAAGCTGCGCCGGAAATGTCATTGCTTCTAAGGGCTGGCAATGACGAGGGAAGGAGCCAGGATTCCACCGTTATCACCATCGCTCAGGTAGATATGGCTAACAAGTTGCCGGCATTAAGGATAGTGGAACAATATCAATGGACAGGAATAGCCCATAGCCAGCTATATCCCCAGATGGTACAAATTCTAAAGAACGTCTGGAATTGCCACCGTATTGCCGTCGATGCTACCGGCATTGGTCAGCCTGTAGCCAGTTTTCTAAGGAAGGAGCTGGGTAGCAGGGTGATTCCATTCACATTCACCCAGAAGAGCAAATCCGAGCTGGGATTCGAGCTATTATCCTGTGTAAATTCAAACCGGATAAAGCTATACCAGCAGGACGGTTCTAAAGAATATCAGGAGACGATGTTTCAACTGGAGAGAGCAAAGGCAGAATATCGACCAAATCAGACGGTAAACTTCTATGTCCCATCCTGGCAGGGACACGACGATTTTCTAATGAGCCTTGCCTTGCTGGTAATCGCTGCCCGGAATTTTCAAATTCGCTACGCTAAAGGCTCAAACAGAGATTAGGCACCCAGCAGGTTGGGTAAATCCTTGCTCAAAACGTTTAATTCCTCTATTCTTCTCCTGGTTTCCATTAATTGCCCCTCATACTGTTCAGCGTAAGCCGTAGCTTGCTCATAAAAATCCTTCACCCTAGGGATAAAGGACATCTGCGAGAATATCACGGCAACATCAATGAAATGCTTTTCACCAGGGAAATCGCCTCCCCTTATCGTGGCCTTCGGCGAAAGCTCTTTAATGTAGCTGCTAACGTTTTTCACCATATCCATGTTCATCTCTCTGCCCGGCCCGGCGATGATGTACAGCGCTTTGCCAGCATCCTGTGGATTGCAATCAATGGAAAGTTCGCTCAAGGTAGCATCCATAGCCTGTGTTCCCCGGAAGCTTTCTAAAGCCTTATCACGGAACTTCTTCTTATTTACCTCCCAGGGGAAACGAAAACCGGGGAGCACCGTCCTTCCGACACCAACAGTGGTCCACCCTTCAAGAGAGGCACTCACATCACCGGCATCCACTGTCCTTGAACCCACGAATTTACCCTTAGTTACCTCGCCAGCGCACAACAAATCGTAAAAAGGCTCAACGATTTGCCGGTTTATCTTCTCCATATTATTTATCAGACTCATATCCTTCCTGACATATCTCTGGTTATCTGCCAGAAAGACAGCATCCACAATATCGTAGATTGACTTAAGGCAGGTAGCAGTATTATAAACGCTCCGAGTTTCAGTTGACTGCTCATGCTCAAAAGGAAGGACAACAAGGGCAAAAAGGGGCTTGCTGAGATATCGCTCCTTAATCATCTTGGCGATCACCGGTATCCCTCCCGAACCGGTGCCGCCAGCAGCGCCAGCGACAATCATAAAGGCATGAGTTTCATAAAACTTTGGCTCCGCCCTTATCGCATCCATCACCTTATCGCCATCCTCCTTAGCCAGTCTGGCGCCAAGCTCATTTATCTTGCCAACACCATGTCCCAGTGTCTGACGCAAGCCGATAAGTATGCGGTGCATGTAATCATCCTTAATAAACTGCAATCCGGTAAGGTCAGCCTGGTCAGTATTCACCGCCATGACATGTGGAGCAATGACAGCCTTGCGCTCCGTCCGCGCTTTAATATTTAGCCGGGCAAACTGGTCGGCAATCCGACAACCGCATTGCCCCACTCCAATAACTGTTAACTTCATCTTTTACCTCCTAATCACACTAGTCATAATAAAAACGCCGTGGCTTTATCACAAAAAAGTAAACCAGGACACCGATACCCACCACCGCCAAACCTATAATAACAATAAATGCCCATGATGGCAAATGACCAGCATTAAAAGCCTGGACAGCAGTCCAGCCTCCTTCATTCCCCGCGCCGTCTATAGCCCTCAGTTTCCAATAGTAGGTGCCGGAGGACAAGGCATATTCCTTAGGCAGGGCATAAGCAATGGTGTCATCAAGGGAGGTAACATTCTCGCTGGCAATGGAGAGAGAAACTACAGGAGCAGTGAAATTTGTGCTGTTGGTGGATATCTGCAAGTCGTAGCTGGCAATGCCACTTGGGTCAGTTACATTAGACCATTTAAATGTCGGAGCTACCTTGCCCACAAAGCCAACTCCAGTGCCATTTGCTGGCGAGAGGGGTTCGGGAGCCGCTGGCGGGTTCTCCTCCATAAAGAAGGTGGTATCGGCTAGAACACGGTTCAGGTTATCCTTCACGACCACCTCCTGTTCACCATGAGTTCCCTTAGCCTCAAAAGTAATGCTCCCGGTAGCCGGGAAATTGCCTTCTGCGGTGGTAGTAGCACTAGCGGTCTGATTTCCATAAACAATCGTTATCGAGATACCAGAGTCAAAGCCGCCGCCGGTTAAAGTTATAGTCTGCCCCACATAGCCCGGAGAGGTGGAACTGGTTGCCGGCGTCAATTTTACCCCTGGTTCTACTGTGAAGGTAACATCAACAACTTCGGTATCCTTGGTATATTTACCTGAGGCATCTACCTTGTAGCTTCCTTTAACACTAGGCGGCACCTTAAAAGTGGCGCTCCAGCTGCCATGCTCGTCGGTTTCCGCTGCCTCAATCTGCTCCACCACATCACCACCATATTTTATCTTAATATTCGCCTCTTCATCTTGAAATCCCGTGCCGCTTACCGTAACGACGTCTCCCGCAGAGCCCGATGTTGGATTCAAGCTTATCTTCGGATTTACGGTGAACGTGACCTCATCAACAGCATCATAATCGGTATCGTCACCTTCGGCGCCTATATCATGCTCCCCACTGGTAGATTCAGGAATGATAAAAGTTGCTGTCCAGGTGCCATATTCATCAGTTTCCGCTTTATCAGTTTGCGTCACCTCATCACCATCATATTCTATCTTGATACTCGCCTCATCCTCGGCAAAGCCGGTGCCAGTTACCTCAATCTCGTCCCCCACATATCCCTCATCATCGTCCAACTCAATCTTTGGCTCCACGGTGAAAAAAGCTGAAGCATAGCCTGAGCTAGTATAGTAAACACGGATATAATGCCTGCCAGTATAGCTCTCAGGAACATCAAAGTGATATGTAAAATTGTCATCAACACTGTAATCTTCCTCTATCAGCTCGCGGTCGCCATCAAAATAATAATAGATATCCACGTCAACGGAACCAAATCCAGTTCCATAGACAGTCACCTCGCGTCCCACATTACCTGAGTCGGGTGAAACCTCAATACTGCCAGCAGCCTGGACCTGCTCCGGGATAGCAAGAACCGGGATTGCTATAAGGCAAACAAGCAAAGCAATAATTAGCCTCGGTAATAACTTCATTTAACAACCCCCTTCGTTATCATTGCGCTTCTTTTTGTTCGTCATTGCAAGGTTTTTTTTCTCGGTCATTGCGAGCTTCTTTCCCTGTCATTGCGAGCCGAAGGCGTGGCAATCTCAAGTCCCCACCCCAGGATAATATCCCCCACTTCTGACTCATTCCATATATAATAATGAAAACCCACCACAAAAGTAAATACCCAGCCTGGGAAACGAATTTTTTATTATACCATGCTTGCCACCGGGAATAAAGGTGGTGATATTATACACAGTTATGCGAGGACAATGCAACTCTCTGCTCTATTCAAATCAAAGGGAGGGGGACATACCGCTAAACAATCTATGCTTTCGCTCTCCTTCGCCCCCAGAGGAAGTAAACCAAAATACCGGCGACGATAGTACCGGTTACTATCGTCCACCAGTATTGGCTGACCGATGCTGGTGCTGCAGAGAAATAACTAGGCCAGGAGCGTTGTTATTCACTCTGTGTCGGCTGTGTTGGCTGTGCCGGTTTTCTCCTTCTTATACCCCAAATCGCTCCCCAGGTAATCAAGCCAACAGCGGCTATTATGTCAAAGATAGACCACCCATCGATGCTGCGTGACACCATGAACTCTCCGCTCAATCCAGCGACCTCTACCTCATACTGCCCATAATCCATTCCGGACAGAGTGAAGCTTACCTGTTGGCTCTGCCCCGGACCCAGTGTCACTTCTTTAGCCTCTACCGTTTCTCCATTTAACTTCAGCTCAGCAATATAAGCGCCCTCTTGCCCACCGTTATTGGCTACACTCCCAGTGATGGTAACATTCTCTCCGGTCACTGCCACGAAGATGTTTTTCCTTACCTGCGGGTTTTGCTCAATGTTCAAGCCGCTCACCATAAAACTGGCCGGTGGGGAAGGGGGAGCAAGTTCTGCTATTATGGCGACTGCGCTGACGTGGCTTATCAGACCGGTTGCCTTACCAATCTCAGCTACGCGACCTATATCAGTTGGCAAACTAACCCAACTGCCCTGTTCAGTATCATAGTAGGCAACAGCCAGCGAAGCAGTAAATTCGGGCAGCTCATTGGGGTCATAGTTCAACACTATTGTGATATTCTGGTCGAAGCTAACACCGGAGCAGCAATGTGGCGTGTTGCGATTGCCGCAAGAGCTTAAAGTATAGTTGCCGGTAAAGTTATAAACTGAACCGATTATTACTGAGCCATCCGGCGCCGGTGGTGATTCGTTTGCCACTCTCATCACCAGTACTGTTGGCGCTTTGTTAACGTCATCACAAATCACCCTGGTGTCACGGTCAATCTCCACGAAGTTGGTGTTATTAACGTCAGATACCACAACGGGTTTGAGAGTTGTACCAGTAGCACACGAGATTTTTACCCTGGTTATCTTTCCCAGCATGTCTATGTCGAGATAACAGCTACCACCGCCACCGCCACCTCCACCCCCACCGCCTCCACCACCGCCAGGTGGGCTAATATGCAGGCTCACCGGAACTACCTGTGGAGTGTTGCTTGCCCCGGGGGCCGTTATGTTGATGTTGGCGGAATAATCCCCTGCAGACATACCTGTTATATTCACCGCTACCGTCACATTATTATGTCCACCGCTGGAGGTACCATTTTCCGGTATTTCGCTGAGCCAATCAGCATCATCGCTTAGTGACCAGTTGAGCGTCACTCCACCTGAATTCCAAATCTCCAGTGTCTGATTTCCTGGGTTTGCGCCGCCTTGGATAGCACTGAAGCTCAGGTTTAACGGGCTGAAGGATATCTCCGGTGGTGGCACGATATGCAGGCTCACCGGAACGACCTGTGGAGTGTTACTCGCCCCTATGGCCGTTATGTTGATGTTGGCGGAATAATCCCCTGCAGACATACCTGTTATATTCACCGATACCGTCACATTATTATGTTCACCCGTGGAGTTGCCGTTTGCAGGACTTTCGCTGAGCCAAGTAGCATCGTCGCTTAGCGTCCAGTTGAGCGTCCCCCCACCTGAATTCCAAATCTCCAGCGTCTGGTTTCCTGGGTTTGCGCCGCCTGCAACAGCGCTGAAGCTAAGGCTTGGCGGGCTGAAGGATATCTCCGGTGGTGAACTAATATGCAGGCTCACCGGAACGACCTGTGGAGTGTTGCTCGCCCCTATGGCCGTTATGTTGATGTTGGCGGAATAATCCCCTGCAGACATACCTGTTATATTCACCGCTACCGTCACATTGTTATGCCCACCCGTGGAACTGCCACTCGCGGGGGCCTCGCTGAGCCAGGCAGCATCGTCGCTTAGCGTCCAGTTGAGTGTCCCCCCACCCGGGTTCCATATCTCCAGCGTCTGATTTCCTGGGTTTGTGCCGCCGACAACAGCGCTGAAGCTAAGGCTTGCCGGGCTGAACGATATTTCCGGCCTTAACACAACCTCTACTTGAGAATCTCCCATTATGTTTTCGTAATAAGGCCCTGAATAAGCGAGATAATATCCGAGAAAACCGGTAAAGTTATAATTTCCCAGCCCGGCATCACTGGGTACAGTCACCTTATACAGGGCAGTAAACGAAGCCCCTTGGGCAAACGACCCACCCCAGACAACCTCTGTTTTATTCCCTGTAGCTACAACCGTGGCCGCCGCCGGGGTGCACCACGTTGCATTGACGGTCACGTTCCAATCAGTGGGAGCAAGGTCGGTGAGGGACATAATAGTGAAGTTATCCGCAGGCGCCGTGAAGTTCACGGTGACATTGAATGTCTCCCCTCTGTACACCTTGTCGGGCAGAATTCTGGTTGGATTGGCCTGTTGTGCCAGAGCTATATGCAGAGGCATGACGGCAACAACCATCAATGCCACTATAGTAGACAACACTACATATGGTCTCATTTTCTTAATTATACCACGAACGTGGCTCAAACGGAACTGAGACTGGCTATATTCCATGACTACCTGACTTTAAGTGTTGCAGCCGCAAGGAAATTGCCAGGAGTGCACCGACTCCATAGCCTTCCAGCTAGAAAGCTGCCACTCAGGATGCAGTACCAGTGAACCATCGATTGGTACAAATAGCCAGTAATTGACACTCTTCATAGCATAGGACATGTTGCATGCCTTGGGGACAAGCCCATAGTCACCTTCGAAGTCCATGTTGTATCCCACGTATAACTTCGCGGTGTCTCCGAAGTCTATGAAGTCGGGGTAAGACGGATTCCTAGTTCCTGGCATGGCATTTGTGTCTAGAGTAAAGTAGCAGTATTTTGAAGCCTCCTGCCAGTACTGTCCCGTGTCATCCACATCATTCTTATAGAGTGCATCTGGTTCAGTGCTTGAATCGTCATCCTCATAGACAGCAGGGTCCTCCAATAGCACGACCAGCGTAGTGGTCAGCAGGTCTGCGTTAACATCGCGAGTCTCTCCCCATACCTTGCCCGGGACTGTTACTATCTTCTGCCACTCGCCCGTTATGCACGATTTATATGGTCCCACCGGGCCAAACCAGTATTCAACCCAGGCTTCATCCATGTCAGGACAACAGGGCCACTCATGGATTCCTGGGCTAGCAGTCGCCGGAATGGTTACTTTATACATGGCGCTGAACGGAGTGCCCATAGGATAGCCAGTGTCATTCCCAGACCAGGAATACTCTGCCTTATTGCCGGGACTCATGGTCCAACTTGCTACCGGGGAACACCAGCTTACATCAGTCTCAACCTCCCAACCAGCGGGCGCAAGGTCGGTGAGACCGATACTGTTGAAGTTATCCACCGGTGCGGTGAAGTTCACCCAGACATCGAACGTCATTCCAGGATATTCGGCGTCCAGGTATAGAGCATCAGGAGGCAGATTTCTCATAACGTCGATATGCCCTATCACATTAAAGTTGGCTACTATGAAATAGTCTCTATCCATGGTTATGTTCACCGGGGTGGCATTTCCACTCAGATTTCCAATCCAGTGGTCAAACTCATACCCACTCGCCGCTACCGCATTCAGGTCAACTACCTCACTCTCGTTAAACGTGTAACTGTGAGGATAGGAGCCTGGGGCAACGTCGTTTACCTCAATATCTCCTCCATCACCAGGGGTAACATTTACTGTCAGGTTATACGTCACCACACCCGCACTGAAGTGCGCCGTTACATCCTTAGTGGAAGTCATGGTTATATTCCTGGGATTAACGCTTCCACTCAGGTCTCCACTCCAGTTCACAAAGTGATAGCCACTTGCCGCTGTGGCATTGAGAGTCACAACATTACCACAATTCCATGTTGTGCTGTTGGGATAGCCGGATGGCGTAACTCCATTCACCGTCACATTTCCACCGCCAACAGGGCTAACATCTACCGTCAGGGTACAGGTTATCGCACTGAATGTGGCACTAATTGTATGGTTAGCAGTGACATTGGTGAATGTGTAGCTTGCCACAGCACCGACAGGAGAACCATCAACCAGGACAGCGGCTATGTTATAGCAAGAATCAGCAGTGATGTTGAATGTCTGGTCAGCACCACAGTTAACGTTCACAGCACCCGAAGGTGAAATATTCCCATTGGCGCCCGCAGTGGCGGTGATGGTGTAAGTCCTGATGGCGAATGTGGCACTAATGGTGTGGTTAGCAGTGACATTGGTGAATGTGTAGCTTGCCACAGCACCGACAGGAGAACCATCAACCAGGACAGCGGCTATGTTATAGCAAGAGTCAGCAGTGATGTTGAATGTCTGGTCAGCACCACAGTTAACGCTCACAGCACCCGAAGGTGAGATATTCCCATTGGCTCCCGCAGTGGCAGTGATGGTGTAAGTCCTGATGGCGAATGTGGCACTAATGGTGTGATTGGCAGTGACATTGGTGAATGTGTAGCTTGCCACAGCACCGACAGGAGAACCATCAACCAAGACAGCGGCTATGTTATAGCAAGCGTCAGCAGTGATGTTGAATGTCTGGTCAGCACCACAGTTAACGCTCACAGCACCCGAAGGTAAGATATTCCCATTGGCTCCCGCAGTGGCGGTGATAGTGTAAGTCTTGATGGCGAATGTGGCACTAATGGTGTGATTGGCAATGACATTGGTGAATGTGTAGCTTCCCACAGCACCGACAGGAGAACCATCAACCAGGACAGCGGCTATGTTATAGCAAGAATCAGCAGTGATGTTGAATGTCTGGTCAGCACCACAGTTAACGCTCACAGCACCCGAAGGTGAAATATTCCCATTGGCTCCCGCAGTGGCATCGATGGTGTAAGTCTTGATGGCGAATGTGGCACTAATTGTATGGTTAGCAGTGACATTGGTGAATGTGTAGCTTGCCACAGCACCGACAGGAGAACCATCAACCAGGACAGCGGCTATGTTATAGCAAGAATCAGCAGTGATGTTGAATGTCTGGTCAGCACTACAGTTAACGCTCACAGCACCCGAAGGTAAGATATTCCCATTGGCGCCCGCAGTGGCGGTGATGGTGTAAGTCCTGATGGCGAATATGGCACTAATGGTATGATTAGCAGTGACATTGGTGAATGTGTAGCTTGCCACAGCACCGACAGGAGAACCATCAACCAGGACAGCGGCTATGTTATAGCAAGAATCAGCAGTGATGTTGAATGTCTGGTCAGCACTACAGTTAACGCTCACAGCACCCGAAGGTGAGATATTCCCATTGGCTCCCGCAGTGGCGGTGATGGTAAATGGACCAGGCACAGAACAATAAGCAGTTACGCTCTTATCACTATCCATGGTTATCGTGTGAGTTTGCGCTCCAGCGTCTGACCAGCTATCAAATTTACAGCACACAGCACTGTCATCAGCACTGACTGTTACACTTCCGCCTTCGCCAATCCCCGTGAATGTCTCGCTTCCACCAGCTGATACTGTGCCGTTCGCTGCTCCACTAACATTTATCGGACAGCAGCCATCTGAGGTCACTGTCAGATTATAGGTTACCGCACTGAAGTGCGCCGTTACACTCTTAGTGGAAGTCATGGTTACATTCCTGGGATTGACGCTGCCACTCAGGTCTCCACTCCAGTTGACGAAGCTATACCCACCTGCCGCTACAGCATTAACTGTTACCTCTTCACCACAATTCCACGTTGTGCTGTTGGGATAGCCGGATGGCGTTGTTCCATTCACCATCACATTTCCACCACCAACAGGGCTAACATCTACTGTGAGGTTATAGGTTATCGCACTGAATGTGGCATTAATGTTATGGTTAGCAGTGACATTGGTGAATGTGTAGCTTGCCACAGCACCGACAGGAGAACCATCAACCAGGACAGCGGCTATGTTATAGCAAGAATCAGCAGTGATGTTGAATGTCTGGTCAGCACCACAGTTAACGCTCACAGCACCCGAAGGTGAGATATTCCCATTGGCTCCCGCAGTGGCAGTGATGGTGTAAGTCTTGATGGCAAATGTGGCACTAATTGTATGGTTAGCAGTGACATTGGTGAATGTGTAGCTTGCCACAGCACCGACAGGAGAACCATCAACCAGGACAGCGGCTATGTTATAGCAAGAATCAGCAGTGATGTTGAATGTCTTGTCAGCACCACAGTTAACGCTCACAGCACCGGAAGGTGAAATTGAACCACCACCTCCCGCTGTGGCGGTGATGGTGTAAGTCTTGATGGCGAATGTGGCACTAATGGTGTGATTGGCAATGACATTGGTGAATGTGTAGTTTGCCACAGCACCTTGCGATACATTATCAACCAGGACATCGGCTATGTTATAGCAAGAATCAGCAGTGATGTTGAATGTCTTGTCAGCACCACAGTTAACGCTCACAGCACCGGAAGGTGAAATTGAACCACCACCTCCCGCTGTGGCGGTGATGGTGTAAGTCTTGATGGCGAATGTGGCACTAATGGTATGATTAGCGGTGACATTGGTGAATGTGTAGCTTGCCACAGCGCCTTGCGATACAGTATCAACCAGGACATCGGCTATGTTATAGCAAGAATCAGCAGTGATGTTGAATGTCTTGTCAGCACCACAGTTAACGCTCACAGCACCCGAAGGCGAAATTGAACCACCACCTCCCGCTGTGGCGGTGATGGTGTAAGTCTTGATGGCGAATGTGGCACTAATGGTATGATTAGCGGTGACATTGGTGAATGTGTAGCTTGCCACCGCACCTTTCGATACAGTATCAACAACGACATCGGCTATGTTATAGCAAGAATCAGCAGTGATGTTGAATGTCTGGTTAGCACTACAATTAACGCTCACATCACCCGAAGGTGAGATATTCCCATTGGCTCCCGCAGTGGCGGTGATAGTGTAAGTCTTGATGGCGAATGTGGCACTAATGGTGTGATTGGCAATGACATTGGTGAATGTGTAGCTTGCCACAGCACCGACAGGAGAACCATCAACCAGGACATCGGCTATGTTATAGCAAGAATCAGCAGTGATGTTGAAAGTCTTGTCAGCACCACAGTTAACGCTCACAGCACCCGAAGGTGAAATTGAACCACCACCTCCCGCTGTGGCGGTGATGGTGTAAGTCTTGATGGCGAATGTGGCACTAATGTTATGGTTAGCAGTGACATTGGTGAATGTGTAGCTTGCCACAGCGCCTTTCGATACACTATCAACCAGGACATCGGCTATGTTATAGCAAGAGTCAGCAGTGATGTTGAATGTCTGGTTAACACCACAGTTAACGCTCACAGCACCCGAAGGTGAAATATTCCCATTGGCGCCCGCAGTGGCAGTGATGGTAAATGGACCAGGCACAGAACAATAAGCAGTTACGCTCTTATCACTATCCATGGTTATCGTGTGAGTTTGCGCCCCAGCGTCTGACCAGCTATCAAATTCACAGCACACAGCACTGTCATCAGCACTCACTGTTACACTTCCGCCTTCGCCAATCCCTGTGAATGTCTCGCTTCCACCAGCTGATACTGTGCCGCTCGCTGCTCCACTAACATCTATCGGACAGCAGCCATCTGAGGTCACTGTCAGATTATAGGTTACCGCACTTACCGTTATGTATCCTTCCTTGCTTTCCGTATCTGAGCCACAGGCATTGCTCACCGTTAAATTGACGGTGTAGTTGCCAGCAGAGCTGTAGGTTACTGTGTGCGGTCCTTGCGTTGACGCACTCGAAGGGCTGCCTCCAGGGAAGTCCCAGCTCCAGCTTGTCGGATTCCCCGTCGATAAGTCTGTGAAGTTAACCGTTAACGGAGCACCGCCGGTGGTGGGAGCACCACTGAACTCTGCCGTCGGTGCCGTGCCTGCCGTTATGTATCCTGCCTTGCTCTCATCATCCGAGCCACAGGCATTGCTCACCGTTAAGTTCACCGTGTAGTTGCCAGCAGCGCTATAGGTTACTGTGTGAGGTCCTTTCCCTGTCGCATTTGAAGGAGTGCCTCCGGGGAAGTCCCAGCTCCAGCTTGTCGGATTCCCCGTCGATAAGTCTGTGAAATTAACCGTTAACGGAGCGCAGCCGCTGGTGGGAGCACCACTAAAGGCTGCCGTCGGTGCCGTGCCTACCGTTATGTATCCTGTCTCGCTCTTGGTATCCGAGCCACAGGCATTGCTCACCGTTAAGTTCACGGTGTAACTGCCGACACTGTCATAGGTTACTATGTGAGGCCCTTCCGTTGACGCACTTGAAGGGCTGCCTCCAGGGAAGTCCCAGCTCCAGCTTGTCGGATTCCCCGTCGATAAATCAGTGAAATTAACCGTTAACGGAGCGCAGCCGCTGGTGGGAGCACCACTGAACGCCGCCGTCGGTGCCGTACCTACCGTTATGTATCCTGCCTTGACCTCATCATCAGCGCCACAGGCATTGCTCACCGTTAGATTGACGATGTAGTTGCCAGCACCGCTGTAGGTTACTGTGTGCGGTCCTTGCGTTGACGCACTCGAAGGGCTGCCTCCAGGGAAGTCCCAGCTCCAGCTTGTCGGATTCCCCGTCGATAAGTCGGTGAAATTAACCGTTAACGGAGCACAGCCACTGGTGGGAGCACCACTAAACGCTGCTGTCGGTGCTGTACCTACCGTTATGTATCCTGCCTTGCTCTCATCATCCGAGCCACAGGCATTGCTCACCGTTAAACTAACATTGTAAGTGCCACCACTGTATTGATGGCTCGGGTTCTGAACATTGCTTGTGTTCCCATCCCCAAAGTCCCAGCTCCAGCTTGTCGGATTCCCCGTCGATAAGTCTGTGAAGTTAACCGTTAACGGAGCACAGCCGCTGGTGGGAGCAGCGGCGAAGTTAGCCGCGGGCAGCTCACATAGATAGCAGTCCAGATAATCCTTGTTAAAATTGTTGGCGTCTGCGGAGGTGCAAAAGTATATTTTGGTGTTTGCTGTGACGTTATATGAGTCCAGCACACTTAAAGGAATAGCCCAATCTACAAAGTAGTGCCCTGTTCCATCATCGACTATCCGTGCATAGGTCGCCGTGGAATCAGTCCAAACAATATTCTCTGCAGAGTCCTTCAGTATCGGATTCCATATTAAGGACTCTTTCACAGTATTTTCCCAAAGTTTTACCGCTTCGTTCTTTCCATCTAGGCTCAAGAGGTACTCATAATCACCCGGTTCAGGTAAGTCAAACAAAACGACCCAGGTATCCTGAGCAAACTTGCCAGATCCTGAAGGGTTACTTCGGACACGCTCGCGGAAGAATGCGTAATCGGCGCCAAAATAGTAATAAACAGCCGGGCCGATTGTGTCATTACCGATTAAGTCGATCCAAGTTGGATACTCATCTTCTGGCGGGTCATAGTAACAATTAGAGGGATGTGTCCATTGAGTAGCATTTGGCCAACTGCTTGGCTGTGCCAGCACTGCTGCGCCACCGCCGGGCAGTGCCACATCTTCCAGTGGTCCCAGCAAGACCACCGCAGGTGCAAGAAGGAATAGCAATGCTAGAACAACAAAAATAGAAAATAATTTCCACGCATATAACATCCGCCGCCTCATTGCTACGGTTTGTTAGCACCTGTGGTATTTTAGTACTAGTACTTTAGTATATTCTACATCTCTTTGTCAGAAACATCAAGTTGCATTTAGTTACCTTTAGTTGTATTTAGTTCCAAATCGTTCATTTTTTGCGAGTTTTTCCATCGTCATTGCGGTGAGCTGAAACCCTGAGCGTAGCGAAGGGCCAAGGCGTGGCAATCTCGGAAAGCAAAAGTCAAAAATCAAAGGGCAAAAATGAAAAAACAGTCAGTATAAAGCTGAAGGCTGATAGCTACTAACTTGGAGATTGCTTCGTCGCTAACGCTCCTCGCAATGACGCCCTTTTTTCACCCTCACCCCAGCCCTCTCCCGTCAAGGGAGAGGAAAATAGTTCTCCCGGGCAAATATGGCGGGAGGGAGTTAGAGGGAGGTGGAGAACTCACCCTCACCCAACCTCCCCCTTCAAGGGCGAGGAATTTTACAGGTTAAAGGTTTTGAATTTAGATATTTGGATTTGTTCAGGATTTAGTGCTTTGAGTTTAGGATTTCCCGGCAGGGTATGGGTTTGCTTCGTCGCTTTAAACTATCACTGTGCTATGTGAAGCGAGACCAGTTTATTCACAAGGGGGAGAAGCTGCCAAACAATCTATGCCCATCTTCTCCGCCGCCGCAGCAAGTAAACCAAAAGCACGACAACAATTATCCCGGCTACTATCGCCCACCAGTATTGGATGAGCCATGCTGGTATTGGTGACGGTGGTGGGGCTACTCCTCCAATATGAAGACTAACCGAAACTGTCTGTGGAGTATTGCTTGCCCCGGGGGCAGTTATGGTGACGTTGGCCGAATAATCCCCATTAGACATACCCGCTGTATTCACCGATACAGTTACCAATGTCTTATCATCTGCGCTCGTGGAACTGCCGCTTGAGGGATTCTCGCTGAGCCAGGCAGCATCGTCGGTCAGCGTCCAGTTGAGCGTATCAATTCCTGAGTTCCAAATCTCCAGCGTCTTATTGGAGCCTCCTTCACCAGCAGTGAAGCTAAGGCTTTCAGGACTGAAGGATATCTCCGGTGCCGCTGAGCTAATATGCAGGCTAACCGGGACTACCTGCGGGCTGTTGCTTGCTCCGGGGCTAGTTATGGTGATATTGGCGGAATAATCCCCGGCAGACATTCCGGCTATATCAACCGATACGGCTGCTGTATCATGCTCTCCCCTGGAACTGCCGCTTGTAGGACTCTCGCTGAGCCACTCAGCATCATCACTCAAATACCAGTCGCGTGTCCCCCCACCTGAATTCCAGATCTCCAGTGTCTGGTTTGCTGGGGTTGAACCTCCTTCAACAGCAGTGAAGCTAAGGCTTTCAGGATTGAAGGATATCTCCAGCGTCGGTGAGCTAATATGCAGGCTAACCGGGACTACCTGCGGGCTGTTGCTCGCACCGGGGCTAGTTATGTTGATATTGGCCGAATAATCCCCGGCGGACATACCTGTGGTATTCACCGATAGAACTACTATATCATGGGCGCTCGTGGAGCTACCGCCTGTCGGATTCTCGCTGAGCCAGGCAGCATCATCGCTCAGCGTCCAGTTAAGTATGCCAATGCCTGAGTTCCAAATGTCCAGCGTCTTGATTGCAGGGTTTGAGCCTCCTTCAACAGCAGTGAAGCTAAGGCTTTCAGGCCAGAACGATATCTTTGACGTCGATAAGCTAATATGCAGGCTAACCGGGACTGTCCACGGGCTATTGATTGCCCCAGCAGCCGTTATGGTGATGCTGGCGGGATAATCCCCGGCAGACATTTCTGCTGTATTCACCGATACAGTTACCAATGTCTTATCATCTGCGCTCGTGGAGCTACCGCTCGTGGGATTTTCGCTGAGCCAGGTAGCATTATCGCTCAGCGTCCAGCTAATTGTACCAATGCCTGAGTTCGAAATCTCCAGTGTCTGGTTTGCCGGGTTTGAACCTCCCTCGGTAGCACTGAAGCTCAAGCTTTTCGGGCTGCAGCAGATAAGTGGGCTGTCGCATACCGGGACCTCCCCTTCAGAATCACCGGTTACGGTCTCATCATAAGGTCCTGGAGTGACATTTTTATCGGCATTACTATAGTATTCCAGAAAACCATTAAAGGCATGATTACCGGCACAAGCATAATCGGGCACGGTTACCTTATATAACGCACTAAATGAAGTACCATTGTTAAAGCCCACACCGGGCTCACCCGACCAGGCAATCTCCGCCTTATTGCCCGTAACGCTAACAAGGTCGGCAATCGGGGTGCACCATGCTGCATTGACAGTCACATTCCAACCATCAGGGGCATTGTCGGTCAGACCGATGGCATTGAACTTATCCGCGGGGGCGGTGAAGGTTACGGTGACATTAAATGTTTTCCCTCTTTCCACGGGGGTCGAAGGCAAAGCCCTGACTGGATTGGCTGGTGGGTACGCCAAAGCCATATCCAGGGGGATGAGGGCAACAGCCATCAACGCCATGATAGTAAAAAACGCGATAAACACTCTCATTTTCTCAATTATACCCCCTACTAAAAGTAACGAACACTACAAGCAATCGCATTTTCCCGATTATACCACCTGCCCTCTTCCAATGGAAGGGGGTGTACTCGATTCAAAGAAGAGGGAGAATTGCCAAACAACCTATGCGTTCCTCCTTGGCCGCAGGAAGTAAACCAGAAGCACGACAACAACTATCCCGGCTACTATCGTCCACCAGTATTGGCTGAGCCATGCTTGTGGTGACGGGCTCATTTCTGTCACATGTAAACTGACCGGAACCGTCTGCGGACTGTTGCTTGCCTCATCAGCCGCTATAGTGATGCTGGCGGAATAATCCCCGGCGGACATACCCGTTGTATCAACCGATACAACTACTATATCATGCTCGCTCGTGGAGCTGCCGCTCGTCGGATTCTCGCTGAGCCAGGCAGCACCATCGGTCAAAGACCAGTTAAGCGTCCCTCCTCCTGAGTTCCAGATCTCCAGCGTCTTATTTTCAATGTTTGCACCGCTCTGGGTGCTATTGAAGCTTGCCGGGCTATGGGAGATAGCCGGGGTGGCAATCAAACCAACCTCTACTTCAGAATCACCTGTTATGTTTTCGAAAATATGCCCTGAAGGACCAATATAATATGCCAGAAAGCCACTGAAGGTATAATTCCCCAGAGAGGCATCATGGGGAACGATGGCTTTGTACAACACGGTAAAGTTGACCCCCTTATCATAGGGCCCCTGCCAGGCGACCTCGGCCTTATTGCCGGTGGCTTTCACCCGTGCCTGTGGCTGGCACCATGTCGCATCAACGGTCACATTCCAACCATCGGGGGCGAAGTCGGTGAGGGAGACAGCAGTGAAGTTATCGGCAGGAGCGGTGAAGGTCACGATGACATCGAATGTCTGACCTCTTTCCACAGTGTGAGGCAAAGTCCTGTCTGGATTGACTTCTTGCGCCAGAGCCATATCCAGGGGCATGAGCGCAACAGCCATCAACACCATTATAGTAACGAACGCTACAACCAACCGCATTTTCTCAATTATAGCACCTGCCCTCCTCCAGCGGAAGGGACAAACAATATCAAAAATCAAACATAAAAAATCAAAATGACAAATTAAAAGGTAAAAACCCAAACTTTAAATCCTAAATACTAAGCACTAAATCCTAAACAAATCCTAATATCTAAATTCAAAACTCAAAAACTGTTTTGGTCATTGGGATTTTGGTCATTTGATATTGTTTAGTATTTCGGATTTAGGATTTAGAGTTTTGCTTTTCCTGGGATTGCCACGCCTTCGGCTCGCAATGACAATAAAAAAGGGCGCAATGGCACTTCCTTTGTCATTGCGAGGAGCAGCAGCGACGAAGCAATCTCATCGCCCTTACATCATTACGGGGCACGCCTTCCCCCGTCATTGCGAGGCACACCCCCCCTCTGTCATTGCGAGGCACACCAGTGCCGAAGCAATCCCCGAGTCAGTAGCTATCAGCCTTCAGCTATTAGCTGACTGCTTTTGATTTTTGCCTTTTGACTTTCTTTGAGGTGTCACCTATCTATCTGAACTACATCACGGGTTAGTTGAATCCACCTGACTACCCAACTCTAGCAGGGGCTAGTCACAGCAGGGAAACTGCCAGGAATGAACCGACTCCATAGCCTTCCAGTTAGAAAGCTGCCACTCAGGATGCGGTACCAGTGAACCGTCGACCGGTACAAATAGCCAGTGGTTGACGCTTGCCATAGCATAGGACATGGTGCAACACCTGGGGACAAGCCCGTAGTCACCTTCGAAGTCAAGGGTGTATCCCGCGGCTAATAGTTCTGGCGTTGTCAGGTTTATGTAGTCCGGGTGATATGGATTTCTAGGTGTGGGCGGCAGGTCATTTGTAAGTATATCAAAATACATGTGCTTGCTACCGCTCAGCCAATAGTCCCCGGTTGCATTGACCATTATGGTGTAATTCGGCGTGCTTGTATCGCTTGTTATCCCTGAAGCATCTTCATACAGCGTGACGGTGACATCGGATAGCTCGTTAGCATTAACATCACGCGTCTCTCCCACTATACCACCGCCGACTGTTACCAATACCTCAATATCTCCTATTGTGCACGATGCATATGGTCCCCACTCACCAGAGCTGTATTCAAGCCAGCTGAGCGAACAGTTATCATAGGGAAAGAAATGACTTCCTGGTGCGGCAGTCTCGGGGACAGTCACCTTATACTTTGCGGTAAAGTTAGTGCCGTTAACATAGGGGCCGTACCAGAGAATTTCTGCCTTATTGCCTGTAGCGCTGGTTTCATTTGCGGTGGGGGAACACCACGTTTTATTAGCCTCAACCTCAAAACCAGCGGGGGCAAGGTCAGTGAGACCGATAGCACAGAAGTTATTTAGAGGTGCGGTCCAATTAACAAAGACCTCAAATGTATCGCCGTGATACAGCACATTCGGGCTTTTCAATGTTTCATTGATATGTCTAATAACATCGAATTCAGGTGGGAAAAGCACTTGAGAATCACCAGTTATATTTTCCCGGTAAGGTCCTGCAGCACCAAAGTAATATTGCAGGTGTCCAGTAAAGGTATGAAATCCCCCGCCGGCGTCTTCAGGCACAGCCACCTTATACACCGCGGTGAAGAAAGTGCCATTGCTAAACGGCCCACCCCAGGCAATCTGTGTTTCATTCCCTGTAGCTGTAGCTGAGGTCGCCACCGGCGTGCACCACGCTGCATTGACGGTCACATTCCAACCAGCGGGAGCAAGGTCAGAAAGGGAGACAAGAAAGAAGTTATTCGCAGGTGCAGTAAAGTTCACGGTGACATTGAATGTTTCCCCTTTGTCCACCATCCCGGGCAGAGCCCTGACTGGATTGGCTGGTGGGTACGCCAGAGCTGTGCCCAGAGGCAAAAGGACCAACCCCGTCAGTGCCACTATGGCAAACAGCACCACAGACAACCTCAATTTTCCAAACCGCGCTCTATTCACTCCCATTCGCCATAAACTTGTCAAGAAGCAGCCTCAATATCCTTGCAGGGGCCCTACCTTGTTAAAGTTGCCAGCAAGCAGAGAGAAGTCCATCCCGGCTACTGCATTATTGCAGGTCATCACAATATCCAGGACTTTAGCCCTGGTGCCTTATCTACATTTTACACCGCCGTGTGGAAAACATCAACTATGTTTAGTTAACTTTAGTTGTATTTAGTTGCATTTTTCTCCACTTTTTCGGTTTTGGTCACTAAGCTGAAGACTGATAACTAGCTTGGAGATTGCTTCGGCACGTTGTGCCTCGCAATGACAGGAGAGGGTGTGTCATTGCGGTGAACTGAAACCCCGAGCGCAGCGAAGGGGCCAAGGCGTGGCAATCCCGGCGAGGTATGAGCGCAAACACCCTTCAGCACCAGCAGACCAAGAAACAACGTACCTAATCCAAATTTCTTGCTTATAACCCTAAGCTGACTAGTCAACTCAAAAAAGACCATATTCTGGACCTTCCGGCGGCGATAGCCGTGATGCCCTCGTGCGAAGGCCATCGCCGCCAGCAAGATTAGTGTGTATATTTGTATATATCCCCCTTGCCTCTAAAGTTACCAAGCACCAGGCTGAAATCGGCAACGTCTACTTTTCCACTGCGGTCGAAGTCGTACATCGGATTCCAATTAGGGGAAACAGGCGTTGCTCCATAGTTACCCAGTATCCTGCTGAAGTCGGCAACCTTAACCCGGTCATCGTTATCAGTATCAGCCTCAATAAGCACGCCCGTGGTAGTAAAGTTGATGGCAGCAGTGTTGCCGGCACTGAACACCTCACCTGATGACATCCTGCTCAGGCTAGTCCAGTTCTTAATCCCGATATCATAGGTGCCAGGGGCAATATCCTCAAGGGTGAAATTGCCCCAAGCATCCGTGGTGACATTTATTGGCGAAAAGCCCGCCTCAAGCTTGGTGGCATTATCAAAGAACCTCACCACAAGTGGGGTTTCCCACGTGGGGTCACCAGGGTCTTCAGCCCGGTAAAAGCTAACATGCCCCTCCAGGGTTGCCAGCTCCATAATCAACGGCAGATAATCCCCACCGTTCGTTATATTCCCGGTGCAATTATACGGAAGCTCGGTATCCCCAAAGCCATCTCCGTTGGTATCATTGCCGGTATAATCCGACCAGTAGTTCCCGCCAATATAAGGCCCGCCGGCGATATTCGGACCGGTAGTATTCGTGGTATTCCAGGTGTTGTTTCCATTATCATAAGCGTTGTCCGTATTGTGGAAGTAGTTGTTATAGATGGTGTTGCTGCTCGAAGAATCCAGATGGATGCCGCGATAGTTGTTCGAGTTAGCGGTGTTGTTGGTGAGCGTGTTGTTGTTCGAAGAACACAGGGCGATGCCGTAGTTGTTGTTCAAGACACTTACATTTTCTATCCGTGAATTATTCGTGTAGGCAAACAGCATCCCCTCGCCATTCTTTGTCAGTGTCAAATTTTTCACAGTTATATTTGTGGAGTTCACAATTCCCACAAAACCAGCGTCAGGTGGTATTTCCTCATTCGAATGGTTAACCCAGTAATAGACTGGTTTTCCATCTACCTTGTTGCTTGTGTCTATGTAGTGGGTGTAGTTAGAGAGACCCCCACCATAAACACCAAAGTTATAAAAATTTTCTGACATCGTGTTGTTTGCGAGCGTGTTGTTGCTCGAAGAATTCATGAAGATGCCGAAATAGTTGTTCGAGTTGGCAGTGTTGTTCATGAGGTTGTTGTTGCTCGAAGAATCCAGGCCGATGCCGAACCAGTAGTTCCCGTTGGCGGTGTTGTTCATGAGGTTGTTGATGCTCGAAGAATCCAGGTAGATGCCGAACCAGTAGTTCCCGTTGGCGGTGTTGTTCGTGAGATTGTTGTTGCTCGAAGAATCCATGAAAATGCCGTAGCTGTTGCTCGCCACATCGTTGCTGGAAATGTTGCAATGACTCGTTGCGTTGAGATATATTCCAGCCTTATTAGTTCCAGTGGCATTTTCCACGGTGAACCCGGTTATGTTCACCCAATCCACGGTTACATCGAACACATCATCACCTGGATTTGCTGCGTTCACAATCGTATCGGCGGGATTTCCCGAGGTTGAGCGAATGGTTAATTGTTTATAGACATCTACATTTTCATTGTATGTCCCGGCATCGACGGTAATTGTGTCACCAGCCGTGGTATTAGAATCGTCTATTGCTTCTTGGATGGTTGAGAAATTTTCCCCGGTATCAATGTTGTGGACCGGTGCGAGTGTACAGAAGCTGTTATCCGAACCATAGCTGGTGCCATCACCAATTGCCTTAGCCCTGAAGTGATAAGTGGTATTTTGCGATAGGCTGCCCAAAGCAAAGGTAAAGGCTCCTGTTGTGTTCTTTGACCCCGGGGTAGTAGTATTGCCATAGCTCGTATTTTCCCCCCATTCAAAGGAGACACTCACAGTCGGGGCAGTGCCCAGGTTGCCCAGATTACCATTTAAGGTAGCTGAGTTGCCGGTTATATCGCTGGCTTCATTTGTGGTTACCGATGGCGGCGTGGGGGAGCCTAGCCGAATAACAGCAACCCCGTAGTGCTGCCTCCCGGAGTATTCTCCTCCCCAGGTCATGGAATGGTCGCTATAATCCCAGGTATCGTGTATATAGATAACTTGCTCTGCGGTATCGTATCCATAACCAAGCATCGTGTGCCCTGTGACCTGAATAAGCACAGGTCGGCCGACATCAATTTCAGACTGGAAGTCACTGAAGGTAAATCCCTGGGTGTTGCCATGATAACCATATATATACTGGTTGAAGTTTGTAATGACACTATAGCCACGCGATTCAGCAAATAGCCTCAAGCCGTGACAGCCATCCCGATAACCGTCGGGCTCGTATCCAGTGTAGTCATACAGGGGGCTACCGTCTGTATTATAGTAAAACCTGGTCGAACCATCTGTGTTTTGCCAGTTATGATACTGGTTGGTTCCCATATAGTCAGCGGTGCAGTTCGCGGAGGTGTGCTCGGCCCAAATGCCATAGTAAGGGTCAATAATGCTGCCATAGGCGTACCAGTAGTCATCCACATGCCCCCTTACCCCCAGTCCATCTTTGCCCTGATGTGTTGCGCTCAGTGGACACTCACCCGAACCCCAAACAGCATTGTTCATGGGACAAACTCCACCGTTGGTGGGGCCGGCATACATATTGGTATAATTCTGGTTGTCATAACAGCCAAACATCATAGCAGCCGAAGTTGCCGAGCACCCATAGCACCAATCGAAGGCAGGCACATCTGACAGGGTATTAATTCCCATGGCCGGATTAGGCTCAGGGACAGCTGCTACTGCGGCTTTGGTTTCCGGCGGCCGCCCGGGAACAATAATCTCGTCTATCTGCCTCCCCTGTTCATCAACGAAGGTTCTTACCAGATAGGGATTTTCAGTCTGGGCGATTGCAGGACCTGTGCCTGGTATGAATGAGGCACTACCACCTATGATAAGCAGTGCTGCGATAATTATTATACCTAAGGCTCTTTTTCTCTTTGGCATTGGCGTCCTCCTTAAATCAGTCACCTCAATTTTTGGGGGAATTAGACATATGTTACACCGTTTAGATTATGGCGAAGGGGCGCATTTGTCAACAGCCTCTCCTGTCATTGCGAGGCATAGTTTAAAAATGTCAAATCCCCCTTACGGGGGCGTTGAACTCCCTTTTCTAAAGGGGGATTTAGAGGGATTTTTTATACGAACCTATGTGGAATACTCTAAATTCAAAGTTCAAAACCCTTTTGGTCATTGGGACTTTGGTCATTTGATATTGTTTAGTATTTCGGATTTAGGATTTAGAATTTGCTTTTCTGAGATTGCCACGCCTTCGGCTCGCAATGACAGAAAGGGTGTCATTGCGAGGAGCGGCAGCGACGAAGCAATCCCCAAGTTAAATCCTAAACTCAAAGCACTAAATCCTAAGCAAATTCCAATATCTATAGTTAACCACAAAACTATTTATAATCTCACTTGATTTCCTGGAATGTCAAATCCCCCTTACTCCCCCTTTTCTAAAGGGGGATTTAGAGGGATTAAGAATTTCGCTCCTCCAGGCTCACCGCAACCCCAACTAAAAAAGGGGGCAATCCGCTCCCTATTATCATCATACCGAACTAACCTCATGTCCCCCGGCGTCTAACCAGGAGGACCGCAACCACGATAACAGCGATAACAACGACGATGGTAATTATCCACCACACACCGATACCACCCTCACCAGCGACCTCTACTTGAGAGCCGCCGGTTATATTTTCCGAATAAGGTCCTTCAGGACCGACATAATATTCCACAGAGCCATTGAAGGCATAAATCCCTGCCGAGGCATCGTCAGGCACAGTTACCTTATATAACGCACTAAATGAAGTATCTTTGTCAAAGCCGACATCTGGCTCACCAAACCAGCCAATTTCCGCCTTATTGCCCGTAGCGGTAAACACATCGGCATTCGGGGTGCACCATGTTTCATCGACGGTCACATTCCAGCCATCGGGGCAAAGGTCGGTGAGACCGATAGCATTGAACATATCCTCCGGGGCGGTGAAGTTCACGGTGACCTCAAATGTCTCCCCTTTTTGCACCGTGTCGGGCAAAACCCTGCCGGGATTGGCTTCCTGCGACATAGCTATCGCCACAGGTATGAGGGCAACAGCCATCACTGCTACTACCGAAACAAACACTACCCCCAGTCTAATTTTCCTTCTTACCAAACTATATCCCTCCTAAAACTCGTTTATTCAAGGCAAATAATTATATATGTCCCCCTTATCCCCATAGTTATTGAGCACCAGGCTGAAATCGGCAAGGTCCACTTTTCCACTGCGGTCGAAGTCATACTTTTCATTCCAATTAGCATCACCGGGCATTGCTCCATAGCTATTCAGTGCCCTGCTGAAGTCGGCAATCTTAACCTGGTCGTCGTTATCGGTGTCACCCTCAGCAAGCAAACCAAAGTCAATGGCAGTAACGTTACCCGCAGTGAAATTTTTTCCATATGCCATCTTACTCAGGCTGGTCCAGTTCTTAACTCCGATATCATAGGTGCCAACCGCAATATCCTCAATGGTGAAATTGCCATAGGCATCGGTGGTGATATTTTTTGGCGACCAATCTGCCTCGCTACCAGTGGCATTATCGAAGAACCTCACCACAAGCGGCGTTTCCCAGGTAGGGTCACCTGCATCCTTCTTCCGCTTGAGGTCAACCTGCCCCTTCAGTGTGCCAGCCATCCTGATATGCAAGCTAACAGGAACTATCCGGGGAGAATTGTTGGCGTCCGGGGCCTCGATGGTTATATTAGCGGTATAATCCCCGACAGGCATACCTGATGTATTGACCGACACTGCTACAGAACTATGCACATTGGTGCAGTTGCCGCTTGTTCGGTTTTCGCTGAGCCAGTCATGACCCATATAATCGGCATTATCATCCAGCGTCCAGTTGAGCAGGCACGGTGTCGAACTCCACAACTGGAGAGTCTGGTTTTCCGGGTTTTGCCCACCAAAAGCGGCATAGAAGTCAAAGCTCGGAGTGGAGCAAATGGCTGGCGGAACAACCGTCACATTAAAATCACCTGTTATGTTTTCGAAAATATGCGTGGTCCCATTACCGACATAATATGCCAGAAAGCCATCACCAAAGGTATAATTTACCAGCTCGGCGCCGCAGGGAACGGTAACTTTATACAGCACAGTAAAGTTGGTGCCATTAGCATAGGGTGTCATATACCAACTGTGCTCAGTCATATTGCCGGTAAGTTTGACCGTCGCCGTTGGCTGGCACCACGCTCCATCAACGGTCACATTCCAGCTATCGGGGGCAAAGTCAGTAAGGGAGATAGAAGAGAAATTATCGGCCGGTGCGGTGAAATTCACAGTGACATTGAACGCCGCTCCCCTCTCCACCGTGGCAGGCAAAGCCCGGACGGGATTGGCTGGTGGGTACGACGCCAGAGCCATGCCAGCAGGGAAAACAACGATTGCCACCGCTACCAACAAAATAACCAGCCTCAATAATCTCATTTCTTTACTTCTTCCTTAATTATAACACTAGTTTAATAATAATGACACTAGCCCCCTCCCAATGGGAGGGGGCTAGTTGAATCACCTGACTACCAATGTTAGGTGTTGCAGCCTGCAGGGAATTGCCAGGAGTGCACCGACTCCATAGCCTTCCACACAGAAAGCTGCCACTCAGAATGCGCTACCAGTGAACCATCGACTGGTACAAATAGCCAGTGATTGACGCTCTTCATAGCGTAGGACATGGTGCATGCCTTGGGGACAAGCCCATAGTCACCTTCGAAGTCACGGGTGGCTCCCGCATATAACTTCGCGGTGTTTCCGAAGTCTATGTCAAGCGCGTACAACGGATTCCTGGGTGTTGGCATGGTATTTGTGTCTAGAGTAAAGTAGCAGTATTTTGAAGCCTCCATCCAGTACAGTCCCGTGTCATCCGCCCAAACCTCATAGAGAGCATCTGGTGCGGTGCTTGAATCCTCATCCTCATAGACAGCAGGTTCCTCCAATAGCACGACCAGCGTAGTGGTCAGCAGATCCGCGTTAACATCGCGAGTCTCTCCCACTACCGGGCCAGGGATCGTTACTATCTTCTGCCACTCGCCCGTCACGTTAGACGTATATGGTCCCACAGCACCAAACCAGTATTCAGCCCAGGCCTTAGTGCCATCATTGTTCGGCCAGTCATTGAGTCCATTCTTAGCAGTCGCCGGAATGGTTACTTGATACCTGGCGCTGAACGTAGTGCCTATAGGATAGCCAGTTGCACCTCCAGCCCAAGCATACTCGGCCTTATTGCCGGGACTCATAGTCCAGCTTGCTGCCGGGATGCACCACGCTACATTAGTCTGAACATCCCAACCAGCGGGAGCAAGGTCGGTCAGACCGACAGTGGCGAAGTTATCCACCGGTGCAGTGAAGTTCACCCAGACATCGAACACGTCTCCAGGATATTCGGCGTCCAGGTCCAGAGCATCAGCAGGCAGATTCCTGATAACGTCAATCGTGGTCGCCGGAAGAACCTCAAGGCTGACGTCAACAGTCTCTACTTGAATACTTCCGGGTGCAGTGATATCAAAGCTACCAGTATAAGTGCCCACAGCAAGTCCTGTCGTGCTAGCCGTTACGGTCAGGTCTTCACTTCCACCTATACCAAGGCTGCCAGCCACCTTGTCAAAGCTAAGCCAGGCAGGTGGTACTGCAGGAGGGGAAGCAGCAACAGAAAAACCTGTCAGCGTCCTCTCATCCAACGGAGGAGCATTAAACGTGCCACCATCCCATGAGTACACAAAGTTCCTTACCGTGTCCGACCAGTATTGCTGCATGAATATAGTCCCACTCAAGTCTGGACTGCCATGGGTTATTATCCATGCGCCCATGGTCGAATTGTAACCGGTCACTGCAGCCTGAGCATTGTGAACGGTCGTCCCCGTTGCGTCAGTTATTGTCATGGTGTAGAACCAGCTCTTGCCCGCATAGTAAGGCCAGCCGTGGCAACCACTGTATGACCAGGTCACAAGGGCCGCCCCGGGCATCGGGCCTGGCAGGTACAGCGTCAGGTTCGCGAGCTGCTGGACATAATCCAGCGTATATTTGTCAACCACTACGGACGCGTCCTGCATGCAAACAGGGACGGGGCCCATTGAGGTGCTTGCGGTGCGCTGAGGATCCGTTATAGGCCAGTCGGCAAAAGCGTAATAATTGTCAGCATCCTCACCCACCACTGTCAGGTTTAACGTTGTGTCATTCACAGTGCAGGGAAGCACCGGGTTGTAGTACGGATTTGGAAAGGGACTCCCTGGTGGGTAAGTATCATAGGTATTCCAATAGCTCCAGGTGTCGCCTACCGACCAGGTTGGCGGTTCGCCTAGCGCCCAGCATAGCGTCCCTCCACCGTCGTTGGATATTGTAACCGTGTCATTGTCAGTGTTGTCTCCGAACCTGGCACTGAGGTCAAGGCTCAGAGGGTCAACATCAAGTATCGGCGGAAGCTCCGTGAAGGTGACAGTTACGTTCTCCGCCAGGTTATCCATGATTTCGTAGGTGGATGCGGCATTAGGGCCATCAACGTCAGTCCAGCTTGAGAACGCCCAACCCGCATCTGGAATCGCTAACAGAGTTACATTATCATCCCAGCTCCGGTTAGTGGTGTTGGAACTGGCAAAGACCAGAGGCACTCCATTTGCCTTCACGACTCCATTGCCAACTTTAGTTACCGTCAGTTTGGGAGAGCCAATTATCACGGTCATGTTCTGCATCGCGCTCCAGTTACAGACGTCGATTGTTCCGGTATCGTATATCACAGTCTCACCCGTTATCCCAGGGGTGAAATCCACAGTGACAACTCCCTCACTAGTACCCGCTACAAAATGCACAGTGCACTCGACAATGTTTGTAGCATTTAGAGAAGGAATCGCTATACTGGCGCCTGCAGCATGCCAAGCCTCTCCAGTAGCATTATCCCAGCCACTCGCGAGCGGTGTAAGCCAGTCACCCTCACTAATGCCAGTTACACCAAGCATACTGGGGGTACTCCACACTATGTCGGCTCCCGCGCTATTTAGGTTTAGGTGGTTGGGATTATAGATGGTCACATTCACGTCGAACGCCTGACCTGGCGTCACCTTGACCTGTGCGGGCATCAGGAAAGTTGCTTTGGTAGTTCCAGGGTCCCCAGCGGAAATCCCCATCGCCGGCACCAGCAGCAACCCCAAAAGCACCGCTAAGGTCAAGATTCCAGTGATAAATTTACCTTTCATTACTTAATACCTCCTTGTTCTAATTTTTCTCCATCGTGTCCCTTAAATACTGTTTTCATCACTCCATAATAACCTCCTTATCCTCAATGCTGGTATTTGTATATATCTCCCTTGCCGCCAAAGTTACCAAGCACCAGGCTGAAATCGGCAACGTCTACTTTTCCACTGCGGTCGAAGTCGTACATGTAATTTGGATCCAAACTAGGATCAGTAGCCCATTTCCCAAAGTTACCCAGTATCCTGCTGAAGTCGGCAACCTTAACCTGGTCGTCGTTATCAGTGTCAGCCTCAATAAGCACGGCCGTGGTAGTAAAGTTGATGGTAGTAGTGTTGCCGGCACTGAACACCTGGCCTGATGACATCCTGCTCAGGCTAGTCCAGTTCTTAACTCCGACATCATAGGTGCCGGCTCCAACACCCGGGGCGGTGAAGTTGCCATAGGCATCGGTGGTGACATTTATTGGCGAAAAGCCCGCCTCAACCTTGGTGCCATTAGCGAAGAACCGCACCACAAGCGGGGTTTCCCAGGTAGTACAACCTGCAGCCTGCTTCCGTTTAAGGTCAACATGCCCTTGCAGGGCACCCACTGCTGAGCTAATGGTGAAACCATCGCTCAACACCCCGGACTTGTACGGCGCAATACCGTTACCGCTTGCGTAGCCAAAACAGGAGGTCACATTGACATCCCTTGTGCCATCAGCGGTGCCAGCGGCAATGCTGATGTTCGCCCGTATCTCATTGTCTATCGGGCTGCTATTCTTGAAGCTGTAGCTATTGACCGTTGCGTTAGGGCCAAAGTTCACCGAACCGCTATTGGGAACAGAATTATCCGCCCTGAGGAAGTATTTCCCCTTGATGGTCACATTCATGGTCGTCCCGGGCATGCCGACATTGGGGTTAACTGAAGCCACCTTGGGGTGGGGATATAAGCCGTATGAATGGTCAACTGACCACTGCAGCGCATCTTCCAGGGATGACGAAATGAGAATAGTGGCAAAGGCAAAGTTCTCTGTCCCGGCATAGCACTCAGTGGCCTCATGCAGCATTCCGAAGGGAGTGAAGGTATATCCACTCTGGGTGAAGTTGTCCCCCAGAGGCAATTGCTGGTTGGGGATTAAAAGAACCAAGAGCTCCCATAGTTCCCCGTACGGGCTGCCATCGCCAGCCCTGGGTCCGGTATCAGTATCGTCTATGTATATATTGTTGACAGTCGTCCCCATAATGCGAACCCAACTCTCCAACGCATTCAGTTCCAGATACAGGGCAGTGTTCCTGGCCACTTCCATATCGCCACCTAGGCCCAGGCGACCGCTGGTTATGACCTTTGATGGGTCCTTCCCCCAGCCAACTTCCTCAAAGTCGGTCGTCACGTTAGTGGGAGTGACCTGAGGACCATCTGTCTCGAAGTCCAGCAATGCCAGCGGGTTGTGAATGTCGTCTGTCGGCTCTTGCACAACACCGCCAGTGACGTTCAGAAAGCTCAGGTCCTCGACCTCGTTGGGGGCATAGTTTCTCAGGTGGAAAGTGCCGCTATAACTGGCGCCGGTCTTGGTAATGTTAAAGTCTCCGATTATCTTATGACCCGCGAAGTCGCCAGTTTCCTCCACACTCACCATGAGCCCCTTCCCGACAGCGTTACTCATAGCAGCATTATCGCTATCGAAATCGATGATGTACACAAAGGTGAGGTTCTCGCCTATGTGACCTCTCCCCGTCATCCAGCCAAAATGATTGGCTGTCATATATTTCGGAGTGTAAGGATATGTCAGGTTGAAATTAAAGGTGAGCCACGCCAGCGACAGGTCTCCGCTCAGTTCTCCTGTCACAGCTCCCGAGCCGGTGGTATAGTTGCGGAACGTACAGTTGGGAACCGCCCCTTGTGCCGCCGTTCTCGTCACATCGGCTCTGGTGAATTGCGCGAGGTAAAGACCGTACGTTGCATTGATACCATTAGAACCAGCCGTAAAGTCCCACCAGTCACCGGGTGAGTCTTCAGTGAACGTGAAAGTTGCAGTAACCTCCTGGACTACCTCTTCGCTGTCGGCAGACACAATTTGCCCGGGCAGCAACAGCAACGCAGGAGCCAGGAACAACAACATTACGAAAACAAGTAAAACAGATAAGAACGACCACAATTTTGCCACTAGACACCTCCTACTAATAGTATTTTAGTACCGAACTTTCTTGGTACTTTAGTAATAATCTTACCAGTCCCCCCCATCCTTGTCAACTTTCATTTAGTTACCGTTAGTTACATTTAGCTCCAAAAATTTCATTTTTTTATTTTTTTTATTTTCGCTCTGTCTTTTTGCCTTTTGATTTTTGAGTTTTGACTTTCCTGAGATTGCCACGCTCCGCTCGCAATGACAATAAAAAAGGTTGCAATGGCACCCCCTTTGTCATTGCGAGGAGCACCAGCGACGAAGCAATCTCGAAACAAGCTCCACAATCTCGTATAATATAGCCATGAACAAACACCGTGCTTTACACCGGCGTCACTAACGATTTGAAGACAAGGGTGTATGAGCACAAAGAAAAATTGGCTAACGGGTTCACCAAGAAATACAACGTTACCAAGCTTGTGTACTACGAGGCTTGCGAGGAAGTAGAAGGCGCCATCTTCAGGGAGAAGCAGCTCAAGGCAGGGCCTAGGCAAAGGAAGGTTGAGCTCGTTAACGGTATGAACAGGGAATGGCGAGACCTGTACGAGGAATTGTAATGGGATTGCCACGCTTCGGCTCGCAATGACACATCCCCTTCCTGTCATTGCGAGGCACGCCCCCCTTTGTCATTGCGAGGCACGTCCCCCCTTACTGTCATTGCGAGGAGCACCAGCGACGAAGCAAACTCTCATACCCCACCGAGATTGCCTACCCCTGCCTTCGCAGGGGTAGGCTGAGAGGGCCGCAATGACAACAAAAGAAAGGGCGGCGTTGCCGCCGCCCTTCCTGCCATATATCAAACCGAAGCTATACTGCTCTTCTAGTTCCCCTGAGTACGAAGAATAGCGCCACGATAAGCACGATAACAATCACCACAATGGCTACTATGCCGCCGGTGCCCAATCCACCGCCAAACCAGCCAGTACTCACCACCTCAAACTGTCCGCTTTGCCCCGCAATCGAAACGTCATAAACGCCGGCATCCGATTTGCTTACCGTGAATATCACGTTCTTAGTCATCCCCGGGGCAACGGAGACCGACTGGCTGTCCTCAACCGCACCGTTGATATACAGAACGGCATTATAGCTGCCAGTCTTGCCACCGCTGTTAGCGACATTAATGGAGATTGTCACTTCCTGGCCAGGCTTAACCTGGTGCGGCGAGATACTAAGTCCGGAGGCAGACAGCTGTGCCGGCGCCACCGGCAGTTCCGGCATTGCTGACACTATATGCAAGTTAACCGGGACTGTCACTGTGGGAGACCCGGTAATGGTTATGGTTGCGCTGTAATCCCCGGCTGCCATCCCGGCGACATCAACTGATACCGTTACATCATCACACTCATCGGTACCAAGGCTGCCGCTCATCGGATTTTCACTGAGCCAGGCAGCATCATCAGTCAGCGACCAGTTCAGTATGCCGGTTCCCGAGTTGCACACCGCAAGCATCTTATCCGCAGGATTCTCCCCTTCAGTAGTAGTGAAGGTAAGAGGTATCGGGCTAGCCGAGATTGCCGGAACGCCGAGATTCAGGGTGACCAGCACTGTCACCGCGGTAATCCCATCCACAGCATCCACAGCACCCTCAGCTCCTTCCGGAGGAGCAGCAGGCCCCGCTTCGGAAATGGTGATATTGGCGTGGTAAATTCCCGCTGCCAGGCCGGTTGTGTTAACCGCCACCGTGGAATTGCTGCACTGAGCGGCAGTCAGGTTGGTGCCGTTCATCGGGCTCATGCTGAATAAGGTCGCATTGGCACCTGTTATATTCGCTGTCCAGTTCAGTATGCCTCCACCTCCATTGCATATCTGAAGCGTCTTGTTCGTCACATTTCCGCCCACATTACCACTGAAGGTAAGGTTGGATGGGACAGGGGAAATTGCTGGCTCCTGCCCGTAAAAGTTAGCGGTTACATTCTTGGTAAAATCATCCATCTTTATGGTAGTGGGGTTAGTGCTGCCACTAAGGTCGCCACTCCAGTTGAGGAAAGTGTAGCCTAGTGTTGAATTCACCGCCTCAAGGGTTACATTCACATCCCAGCTCCGGTTAGTGGTGTTGGGGTAGGAAGATGGAACTATTGTAGTATTTATCTTCACAGTCCCTTTACCAGCGGGGGTTACATTTACCGTCAGTTGGGGAGTGCCGATTTTCACGGTCATGTTCTGCATCGCGCTCCAGTTACAGACATCGATTGTTCCGGTATCGTATATCACGGTCTCACCCTCTATCCCAGGGGTGAAATCCACAGTGACAACTCCCTCACTAGTACCCGCTACAAAATGCACAGTGCACTCGACAATGTATGTAGCATTTAGAGAAGGAATCGCTATACTGGCGCCTGCAGCATGCCAAGCCTCTCCAGTAGCATTATCCCAGCCACTCGCGAGCGGTGTAAGCCAGTCACCCTCACTAATGCCAGTTACACCAAGCATACTGGGGGTACTCCACACTATGTCGGCTCCCGCGCTATTTAGGTTTAGGTGGTTGGGATTATAGATGGTCACATCCACGTCGAACGCCTCACCTGGCGTCACCTTGACCTCTGCGGGCATCAGGAAAGTTGCTTTGTCTGCTCCAGGCTCCCCAGCGGAAATCCCCATCGCCGGCACTAGCAGCAGCCCCAGGCACACCGCGAGGACAATCGAAACTGAGAGCAATTTCCAAACTTTAATCATTTTTACCTCCGTAATAAACGTTTACTGTATTATACATACCACATTAACCTTGTCAATAGGTTCGGTTACATGGGGGGAAAATTCCCAGGCTTTGACCATTTTTGCCTTCAGAATAAACATTTATTTCATTATTATATCACGACTCTAACTTTGTCAATAGGCTGTAATTATTTACCACCCTCTGCTTTACCCTGTCATTGCGCCATTATAGCATGAGATTGCGGAGCTTGTTCCGAGCATAAAGCGAGGAATCTCACTCTGAGATTGCTTCGTCGTCCGTCAACTGACAGACCTCCTCGCAATGACAGAGGGGGACGTGCCTCGCAATGACAGAGGGGGGCATTGCGACCTTTTTATTTGTCATTGCGAGCGAAGCGTGGCAATCCCCTGACCAAATTCTAAATCCTAAACCCGAAATACTAAACAATATCAAATGACCAAAATCCCAATGACCCAAACAGTTTTTGAGTTTTGAATTTAGATATTAGGATTTGTTTAGGATTTAGTGCTTTGAGCTTAGGATTTCCCGGCACTGGCGGGGAAAAGGGAAGGGGGCTCGAAAGCCCCCTTCTATCCTACTAACCAGAATTTACACCCTTCGTGTTCGGAAAATAAGCACCAGAATCACCAGCCACACCACAGCACCAATGCCAATAATAACCCACCACCATGATGCCGTAGTAGGTGCCGGCGGCACAGCTTTCTCCGCACCGGTGGTGAAGGTCGCTGTAGCCTGACCAAACACCGTACTATCCTTCAGCGCCTTTACCGTCCAGAAGTAAGAGGTGTTGTAGGAAAGCGTCCCGGTGTAGGTGTAAGTTGTCCCTGATACTGAAGTCGCTGATACAACATCAGTACCATCAGCTTTCACCATGCTGAACTCATAACTCGCGGCATCGGGAACTGCATCCCAGGTGAATGGGATACCGGTGACTGCCACGCCAATGGCGCCATTGCCGGGATTGGTCAGCGTTACCGCAGCTCCAGGACCAGTGGCAACTGTGAAACTGCGCACATCTGACCACCAGCTGTGAATTATCTCACCAGTCTCAGCATCGGCAGAGCGAACTCTCCAGTAGAATGTGGTGCCACAGCTGCCAGTGCCCAACGCTCCGTTGGCAATTACATAGCTGGGATTGGAGCCGCTGGATGGGTCGTAGTCATACTCGAGGCAACCAGTAGTCTTGCCACTGATGTCGAGTACCACCTCGGTGAAGTCCGCATCCCTAGCTATCTGCAGGTTGTAGGAGCAGGCATCACACTGTCGCTCCCACTTCAGGGTGAAGGCATCGTTCCAGCAGTAGCACGGGTCAGCATCAACCAAAGCATTATCTGCCGGGCTGACGATTGCTGGACCTGCCTTGGCAAAGCAGTCCTCGTAGGTCCACAGACGACCCAGGGTGGCATCGTAGTCGGGATGATTCTTAACTACAGTGCCGTTATAGTACCGGGCATCATCGATAGCCCACAGCCTGCTGTTGCTATCCGGGGTAAGGCATCCACAGAGCTTCAAGCTTGAAGGCTCAAGCGTGAACGCTCCATGATATTCATTCACATCCTCAATGAGGTAATCCCACATAGCTTCGCCGCAGGCTACTTCCTCGGCAGGATTGAGACACCGTGCTACACCGGTGACATTGTGGTCGGCATCATAGAACGTGGCATACAGAACGCCGCCGGTGGTAGCATCGGTCTCCGGGTTGCCCTCAGCATTACTGAGGACTATGCCATAGTAGCCAACCTCAACCTTGGTGCACAAATTAGCTATGCCGAGTTGTGCCTTGGTCGGCGTTGCAGCACCAACACATTCACCAAGGTCTGTCCAGCTGCTGCTTTCATCAATGACCCAGCGGTAAATGCCGTTGTCAGTCACGTTACTGGGAGTTGCCTGGCCCACCGCAGCATAAACGACTTTGTTGGTGTCGAAGTAGCTATCAAAGGCAACATGCACGTTGCCACTGCCCAGACCATCCTCCAGCTTGGTGAAGCTAGCCTCACCATCGAGGAAGGTGGCCAGGTCACTATCGGAGTAGCTCACCTTGCCATCTTCGCCGCCAACGAGGACATTCCCCTCGCCAAGCACGGCAATGGTATGACCATCATCAACATTGCTGTCCATCGTGCTGCTCCAGGAAGCAGAAAAACCATGGTCATCGGACACAGCTACATCAGCATCACCACCAAAGCCCAGGGCATAGATGGTCGCCTCATCCTGGACAGCCAAATCGGAAATCTCGTCAACGGTCGAGCTTCCAGTTTCCCAGCAGCCCAGACCCTTGTTGCTATCGTAGTAAACGGTGCCGCTGCCGCGGTCAACGAAGTAAACGGTATTTATCTCCGTGGTTTCCTCAGGAGCCAGCCTGATAAGGCCAATCTGGGGAGTATCGGCGCCATTGAGTTCTGTGTTATTTGTGAGCATCCCGTTCCACACCCGGAACCACTTGTCGTCGTAGCCAGCAGCTTGATAAATATCCTTGCTGAGGTCCTTTGCCTTGAAGAAAACGCTGTCGCATTCACCGCATTCGACGAAGCCAGCACGTTCTTTTCGCTCTCCGGTTAGATTAAGGTTAACACTGGCAAGATAAGTGGTGTTGCAGTCAGGCGACTGAGCAACATCGGTAAGGTAATCAATATCGGTATCGATTAACCCAATCTGATTCCAGGTATCACCGTCATCGAAGCTCACCGAAAAGCCACTTTCATCATACTTGTCGAGCATATGCAAATTGGTGACGCCAGCGAGATCCTCGAGCATATTTGAGGCCATGCCAATCAAGAGTCCTCCGTTGAGGCAATAAATCTTGGCACCCGTGGGTGGGGCAATGATAGTGGCGGCAGGGCCATGCCCCGTGGGCGGCTTGCACGCCGCCTTCCACGGCTGGCAGCAGATATCCATATCGGAGATGCCGTCGTTGCGGTAAACCTGAACACCCTCGCAACACCCGGTTCTAAGCTGAAAGCCCTTCAATGGATTGCTAATAATGCCTGTCACATGACCATTACCCAGGACCCCGGCAACAGCCTTACCTTCCGGTATCGAGCCCCAGTAGAAAACCATCGCCAGCCAGGGCTGCCCTGGGATTTGGTGTATAATGGGCTCAGCATCGCCATTGACCACGCGGTAAATAGTGCCTACGGTGTGTTGGTCGACACCTTCAGCGGTATTTAGAGTTATCCAGGCATACCTTGAATCCGCGTCACGGCCATCGTAGTCAAGGGGCAGTGCTACCCCCGCGGTTGAAGCTTTAGTGACCCACCAGGCAGTTGGCTCAGTGGCTAACAGCGCTGCCTCGCCGCGCGAAGCTGCCTCGTTCCAGTTCACATTACTCCCGCTCCACGTCCCCGTCTGCAGATAAGAATCATTGTCAGGAGCACCACACCTGGTGCTATTGTGGGTAACAGCCAGTATAGTACGGTCATCGGCGAATTTAGTGGAGAAATACACCCAGGTAACTGCGCTACAGCCAATCCAGTCAGGCTTGCCGGTAGCGGCATCCTCCCAGCCACCAACAAGGCCGCCAGTCTGGAAGCGATAAACACGCCCTCTCTCATCGCCAGTTGGCAGTCCCGTGGTCGAAGCAGTAATGCTGCGGTCAGGGTCTTCGTAGCCGCATACGGCGATGTTACGCACTCCATCAACCTCGGCAACGTTTATATTCAAAACATCGGTAAGTTTGGTGCCTGCCGAGCTATCCTGTATAGGGTAAGGCAGGAGTTCAAAGTTTTCACCACCGTCGGTGGAAGCGAGCACCACCTGTGTCCAGTTAATTGGGTCGATAATATCACCCAGGTAGGCACTCATAGCTATAAAGTTGGAATCGTACATAGCCGCGCTAATGAAGTTGAACCAGGCAACCATGTCAGTCCAGGTAAGCGACTGATCCGAACCGTAAACTTCGTCGCGAATTTCCTTCATAACATTCTCGGTTATGTCATCCCAGGTAGCCCCGCCGTCTTCAGATTTCCACAGTCGCGCCGTTTCCTCGGTGTAATTTACCCATCCGTCCGCATTAGCATCCACCCACATTGTGCCGATAACATAAATCCTCTGACCATCAATGCCCAGGGCAGGGATATAAGGGTCGGACCCTGGAGCAATGGTCCAATCATCCATATTGGGGGTGTCCACTTTGTCCCATTCGCTATTCACCTCAGCGGCGCTAACTGGCGGAGCAGCAGCTGGCGCCAGAAGCAAGCTCAGAACCATTATCACGGCAATGACAGGGTAAAGTAACCTTCTCGAGCACTCTTTTATCGTTTTAGCCATCGAAAATCCCTCCCTTTTATAGCTTCCGTTTCGATTATTCACTAATTGTTTGAACAAGGTTAGCAATCTCCATCGAAAATTGCAATACATGATATAAAAATTCATAACTTAATGGCAACCCCTGAAAAACAAAATTCTAAATCCTAAATCCGAAATACTAAACAATATCAAATGACCAAAATCCCAATGACCCAAACAGTTTTTGAGTTTTGAATTTAGAGTATCCCGCATAACTTCGTATAAAAATCCCTCTAAATCCCCCTTTAGAAAAGGGGGAGTAAGGGGGATTTGACATTCCAAGAAAGCAAGTGAGATTATAAATAGCTTTGTGCCTAATTTTAATTTGTCATTTTGACTTTTTATCTTTGATATTTGATTTTGTTCAGGGTTCAGGGTTTAGTGCTTAGGATTTAGGATTTCCCCACCGGGTGTCATTGCAAGTTGCCTCGCCTCCGGATTTTGTAGTTGCCTGATTCATCAGGCACAGTTGCCCAATAAATTGGGCAACTACAGTTTTAAACTACGCCTCGCAATGACAAAGATGTTTAAAAATGTAGTGCGAGGCTTTAGCCTCGTGCGCACGACCCTGAAGGGTCGCACTACAAAAGGGGATTGTGCCTCGCAATGACAGTCAGCGGTCAGTAATCAGCTAATAGCTCAAAAATCAAAGGGCAAAAATAAGGAAGCTTTTTACATTTTGAATTGTCATTTTGACTTTTTATCTTTGATTTTTAATATTACTCGTAGTAGTAATAGCCCCGCCGTCTCATGATGAATATGCCCACCAGGATGACCACCAGAAGCAGCCCGGCGGCAATGGTAATCATTGCCCATTGCGGCAGGAATCCAGCGTGGAAGGATTTCGCCTCCGTCCAGTTTCCTTCATTCCCGGCGCCATCTATGGCTCTTACCTTCCAATAATAGCTGCCGTAAGCTAAGGCATACTCCTCAGACAAGGAATAGGCAACAATATCGCCCTGGAAGCTAATAGCTTTTATGGGGACCGGGATAGAGATTGTGGAATTACCGCCGTGATATATCTGCAAATCATAGCTGGCGATTCCGCTGGGGTCAGTCACATTTGACCATTTAAATGTGGGACATATCCCGCGCCTAAAGCTGCCGAAAAAGCCAGTCCTGGCATCAATGGGTGAGTTGAGAGTCGGCTCATCAGGCGGAGTCCCTTCCATATAAAACACCGCCGAACGAGCAGAATTGCCCTCATAGCTAGCGTTGATATACTGCTCGCCATGCTTTCCCTGAGCGATGAATGTAACTGCGGGAAGGTTACCATCGGCATCAACAAAGACGGTAGTTGTCTTATTTTGATAGCTGACATTTACCGCGACGTTGGGGTCGAAAGATTTGCCAGTGACGCTAAAAGTCTGCCCGGCATGACCCGGCGAGCTGAGGCTTGTTGCTGGCTGCAGCGCTATGCCCGGTCCCAGGGTAAACGTAGCTGAGACAATCGCCACGATAGAGCCGCCATGAAAGGCTTCAATAACGTGGCTGCCTCTGGCCCCTGAAGGTATGGTGAAGCTCACCTCTCCCCAACTGCCATATTCATCGGCGTGGTATTCGCCAAATTTTTGATGGTCATATCTTAATTCGATATCATCTGCAGCCTCAAAGCCAGCTCCACTTACGGCAATAATGTCGCCAGCGCAGCCCGAATCGGGATTTAAGGTTATCTCTGGCTGCACTTCGAAACTGGCCTCTCTAACCTGGCTCAAAGTGTGCGTGTCATTGTTATAGTAGGCGTCTATGGTGTGCGCCCCCTTTGCTGAAGCAGGTATGGAGAAGTTTTCTTCCCAGCTGCCATCTTCGTCAGCCTCAGCGGTGACCGGAAAGTCGACATAGGAATCATTATCGAGGTAATACCGGATGTTAATGCCATTCCCAGAGCAGGGAAAGCCGCCGCCCGTTACCGTTACATTATCTCCGGCATGACCCGATTTTGTGTCCAGAGCTATTCCGGGATTAACCTTAAAACGTGCCGTGGCACTTGTGCCGCTGGTATCCTCGGCATAAACTTCGTGGTATCCCTGGCAGCCCTCAGGTATGGTAAAGGATACCGTAAAGAATCCGTGAGGGCACCGGTCTCCATAGTATGCTCTTGTGCTATCCTGCAACACGTCATCATAATAAACGCGAACTGTTTCGCCAGAACGGAAACTTTCACCATTGACGGTCAGTTTATCTCCTACACAGCCTTCAGTTGGTGAAAGGGTGATATCTCCGTTAGCCTGGACAGGCGTGGTAAATGCCGGCATCGCCACCAGGCAGATGGCAAGGGCGGCAATCAGGCAGCGTAGTAACTTCATTCCGTAATTCTTCCTTCCTTTACCAGATTGTTGCATCACACTGAATATAATCGCAATTAAAATGGAATTATAACAACTTCATTCGCTTATTGCCATCCCAATCTGTCATTGCGAGCGGAGCGTGGCAATCTCGGGAAAGGCAAAACTCTAAATCCTAAATCCTAAATACTAAACAATACCAAATGACCAAAATCCCAATGACCAAAACAGTTTTTGAGTTTTGAATTTAGATATTAGGATTTGTTTAGGATTTAGTGCTTTGAGTTTAGGATTTAACTTGGGGATTGCTTCGTCGCTTCCGCTCCTCGCAATGACAAAAGGGGGCGTGCCTCGCAATGATAAGGATGTTTAACAATGTAGTGCGAGGCTTTAGCCTCGTGCGCACGACCCTGAAGGGTCGCACTACAAAAGGGGATTGTGCCTAGCAGCGACAAAATAATAAAAGGGAAGGGGGGCTCAACGCCCCCCTTCTATCCTACTAACCAGGGTTATTACACCCTTCGTGTTCGGAAGATAAGCACCAGGGTGACAATCACCAATACTGCACCAATGGCGATAACCACCCATACCCACGCCGGAGTAGTCGGTGGAACCGGCACAGCTCCCTCAGCACCAGTGGTGAAGGTCGCTGTAGCCGCACCAAACGGCGTACTGTCCTTCAGCGCCTTTACTGTCCAGTAGTAAGAGGTGTTGTAGGAAAGCGTCCCGGTGTAGGTGTAAGTTGTCCCTGATACTGGAGTCGCTGACACAACATCAGCATCGGTCGCAGCATTCACCATGCTGAACTCGTAACCCGTGGCATCAGGAACTGCATCCCAGGTGAACGGGATACCGGTAACTGCCACGCCAATGGCGCCATTGCTGGGATTGGTCAGCGTTAACGCAGCCCCCGCACCAACGGCAACAGTGAAACTGCGCACATCAGACCAGGGACTGTGTATTATCTCATCAGTCTCAGCATCAGCAGAGCGAACTCTCCAGTAGAATGTGGTGCCGCAGCTGCCAGTTCCCAGTTCCTGGTTCTTAACTACATAGCTGGGACTCGTGCCGCTGGATGGCTCGTAGTCATTCTCGAGGCAAGTATCCTTATCCCTGCCACTGATGTCGAGTACCACCTCGGTGAAGTCCGCATCCCGAGATATCTGCAGGTTATAGGAGCAGGCATCGCACTGTCGCTCCCACTTCAGCGTGAAGGCATCGTTCCAGCAGTAGCACGGGTCGGCATCAACCACAACATTGTCTGCCGGGCTGACGATTACTGGAGCTGCCTTGGCAAAGCAGTCCTCGTAGGTCCACAGACGACCAAGGCTGCTGTCCTCCTCATCGGTGGCAAAGTAGTCGTAGTACCAGTTGTCATCAATGGCAAACAGCCTGGCGCTGGTATCCGGAGTAAGGCAGCCGCATATCTTCAAGCTGGAAGGCTCCAGCGTGAATTGTCCGTGATTGTCAGCCGTATCCTGAATGAGGTAATCCCACGCAGCTTCGCCGCAGGCTGTCTCCTCAGCGGGATTGAGACACCGAGCTACACCGGTAACATTGCCGTCGGCATCATAGAAGGTAGCATACAGAACGCCGCCGGTGGTGGCATCGGTCTCCGGATTCCCCTCAGCATTACTGAGGACTATGCCGTAGTAACCAACCTCAACCTTGGTGCACGAAGGAGTTGCATTGCCGAGTTGTGCCTCGGTCGGTGTCGCAGCTCCGGCACATTCACCAAGGTCTTTCCAGCTACTGCTTTCGTCAATAGTCCAGCGGTAAATGCCGTTGGCAGCGACGTTATCGGGACTTTCCTGGCCCACCGCAGCATAGACCACGCTGTTGGTGTCGAAGTAGCTGTCGAAGACAACATGTACGTTGCCAGCGCCAAGACCATCCTCCAGCTTGGTGAAGCTAGCCTCACCATCGAGGAAGGTAGCGAGGTCACTATCGGAGTAGCTCACCTTGCCATCATCGCCGCCAACGAGGACATTCCCCTCGCCAAGCACGGCAATGGTGTGACCTTTGCCAACCTTGCTGTCCATCGTGCTGCTCCAGGAAGCAGCAGAACCATGGTCATCGGACACTGCTACATCGGCATTGAAGCCCAGGGCATAGATGGTAGCCTCATCCTGGACGGCCAAATCGGAAATCTCATCAACGGTCGAGCTTCCTTCTTCCCAGCAGCCCAGACCTTCGGTGCTGTCATAGTAAACTTTGTCGGTGCCCCGGTCAACCAGGTAAACGGTTAACGCTTCCTCGGTTTCCTCAGGAGCCAGCCTCAGCAGACCCATTTCAGGTGTCTGAGCACTGTTGAGTTCTTCACTGGACGTAAGGATGCCACACCATTCCCTTATCCAGGCACCGCTGTATTCTGAAGCCTCGGGCAGTGGGTCAGCCTTCAGCCATACGCTATCGCACTCGCACATCTGACCCTCGCCCCAGCCCAGATTAACGCTGACCACCCAGGTCTTGTTGCAGTTGGGCGATTTGGCAACATCGGAGAGGTATTCGATATAGGTATCCACCAGTCCGAGCTGGTTCCAGGTATCGCCGTCATCAAGACTGAAGGAGAAAGCGCTTTCATCAAACCCAAAAGGATTGGTTGCGTTCCCACTGACCCAGGCGTAAGCCTTGTTGGGCAGTACATAGCCCACCAGAGCCAGCATCGTACCGGTAGGCGGCTTGCAGGCATCGCTCCAGTGCTCGCAGCAGATGTCCATATCGGTAATGCCGTCGTTGCGGTAGACCTGAACGCCCTCACCGCAGTCAGTGCCACCAGTCATAAGAGAGGCGAGTGTGCCACCGGCGAGCGAGCCGGCTATGGCTTTACCGCTGTCAATGCTTCCGAGGTAGGATAGGCTTGCCAGATAGGGATTGCCGGTGATTTGCTGGATAACCTGGCTAACGGCGCCGTTCTGTACTTTGTAAATGACACCGCCGTCATCGTATCGGTCCACATAGACCCAGGCGTAGCGAGTGTTGGCATGCCGGCCCTCATAATCCGTAGGCAGGGCAATTCCTGCCGCCGCACCCCGGACATAAGACCAGATGCTCGGGTCATTCGCTACCAGAACAGCGGCTTCAAAGCCAGCCTTCAGGTTCCACACCTTCGTGTTTCCCCAGCTTCCTGACTGAAAGTAGGTGGCACCTATGCCGCCTGTGACATTGGTGTGGCTTACCGCCAGTACCGTTTTATCGGCCAGCCAACTGGGGGCGAATGCCACCCTGGTAACCGCCACACTGGCAATGTCGGTAGCACCACCGGGGTCATCGTTGATGTTGTCCCAGCCATCGTAGGCTGAGGCATCTACCCAGCCACCACCAACCAGACCACCGGTCTCATAGCGGTACACCAGACCACGTGGGCAAGTCCCGTTCTTGGTTCCAACACCACCCAGGGCGATGTTGTGCTTGCCGCCACTATCCGCATTGGAAATCTTCATGTCGAAAGCGCAATTGAGGGTAGAATTAGCGGCAGCACTGGTGTCGCTTATGGCTCGAGTCCAGTAGAAGTTGTCGCCGCCATCAGCGGAGATGACCACTGCCTGAGTCATATTGCAATAATCAGGAAAAGAAGTATTAGCAGCACTGGTGTCAACTATCGCCACGGCCATGAAGTCAGGGTCATCAAGAGCACAGGCAACATAGTTAAAGTAACTGGTGCTCGAATTGAAGCTTGCCGGCAGACTGTCGGCATCCCAGACTTTACTGGCCAGGTCATCCCAGGTGACACCGCTGTCCTCCGACTTCCACAGCCTGGGACCGTAGTCGCTAGTAGAGTTCACCGTAATCTCGTTGTCGTCCCAACCAAACCCCACCACGTAGATAACACTGCCGCCGGGAATCGAGGCCGGCACGACGATATCGGAGCCCGGAGCAACGGTCCAATCATCGGTATATGGAGTGGCAACCTTGCTCCACTTGGCACTCACTTCAGCAGCGTTAGCTTGCGAAGTGGTTGCTGGCGCTAGAAGGAGTCCCAAAATCATTACCACGGCAATGCCGAGGTAGAACAGCCTTCTGGGCCAGTTATCTATTACTTTATCCATTAAAAAGTCCTCCTTATTTACTTCACCCCAAAAATTCCGTAAATCTTTGGGAACCATTATTTAAACCTTGGCTAAAAGTCGACCTTCTTCGCCTTGGTTTGGTTATCGTGAATTTCCAGTAAACCTGAATGTGCCTCTACAGACACTTTCCCCTCCGTGAATCCCCTTGAGATTGCTTCGCCTTTGGCTCGCAATGACAGGTTAGCAGCTATCAGCTGAGTGCTGACCACTGACTGCTGATTTGTAGTGCGACCCTTCAGGGTCGTGCACGAGGCTAAAGCCTCGCACTACATTTCTAAACACCTTTGTCATTGCGAGGAGCATCAACGACGAAGCAACCTCCTTCGACAATTCCTTTGGGATTTTACCATAGGCATCACCTCCTTTAATTTACTTAGGCAAACTGTAAACATAACTTCAATCTTGTCAACCCCATATTCAACTAGGGAGTGTTTACTAACCTCACCCCCTTTATCCCCCTCTCTTACCTACACTCCTTTTTCCCTAGAGGCTGTTTAATTTTGCTCCAGCTTTGAATCCACATTTGCCTTGACTATGTTGGAAATTCTTCACCTCCAAATTTTGTAGTGCGACCCTTCAGGGTCGTGCGCACGAGGCTAAAGCCTCGCACTACATTTCTAAACACCCTTCCCTAAACAACCTCCACGTAAGCAACCTAAATGCTACTCACTAAACCCTTTATTGTTAAGGTGCACTACACATCATTATACCAGCATGCATCTGAATGTCAATATACCTCTTAATGCGATGCAAGGAAGGGTGACAAAATTCCCTTGTTTTCCTAGAACTACCGTGCTAATATTTCGGCATGATAACAGACCACCTTTCTGTCATTGCGAGGCACGCCAGTGCCGAAGCAATCTCCCCCTCCGAGATTGCCACGCTTCGCTCGCAATGACACCCCTTTTTCTGCCGTTGCGAGGCGTAGTTTAAAACTGTAGTTGCCCAATTTATTGGGCAATTGCGCCTGATAGACCAGGCAACTACAGAATGCGGAGGCGAAGGGCTCGCAATGACTCCCTTGTATCATTGCGAGGAAATCCCGAACGAAGTGAGGGATGACGAAGCAATCTCGGAGCAATTTGAGGACAGAATGACAGAAAGCGAAAGACTCGTCACGGAACCACAAAACATCTGGGATTTATTGCCCGAGGATTTCCCCTATGAAGACGAAGGCTGTGAGCTATGGCCGCATTGTCTTACCTGCCCCTTCCCCTGTTGCATCAAGGAAGAGCCCTGGGGAAAGGAGAAATTCCTGAAGACCCAGAGAGCGAGGAGGATGATGGCGCTGAAGCGGGAGGGGAAAAGCAATGAAGAAATTGCCCGAATATTCAGGGTTAGCGTGAGGACGGTGCAGAGATGGCTGAAGGTGGTCGAGAAATGAGATTGCCACGCCTTCGCCCTTCGCTACGCTCAGGGTTTCAACTCACCGCAATGACGCGTAAAAAAGGCTGCAATGCCCCCGTTTTTGTCATTGCGAGGCACTCCCCCTCTGTCATTGCGAGGAGCGGTAGCGACGAAGCAATCTCCAGGTTAAATCCTAAACTCGAAGCACTAAATCCGAAACAAATCCTAATATCTATAGTTAACCACAAAACTATTTATAATTTTGCTTGTTTTTTCAGGAATGTCAAATCCCCCTTAGGGGGGCGTTGAACTCCCTTTTCTAAAGGGGGATTTAGAGGGATTTTTATACGAACCTATGTGGGATACTCTAAATTCAAAGTTCAAAACCCTTTTGGTCATTGGGACTTTGGTCATTTGATGTTGTCTAGTATTTCGGATTTAGGATTTGGAATTTCGTCAAGTAGGAGTTTTGAGAGATGAATAATGCTTCCCCCGTATTTAATACGGGGTTTAACCCATCACAACTAGCCCGCATCGATACCGCCAGGCTGGCAGAATACCGCACCAACCTCGACTTCTATAACGGCAAACAATGGCAGCAGACCAGCCGCAATCGCCAGCTCGTATTTAATTATGCCAAGGTGGCCATCGATAAAGTCACCAGCTATTTGATGCAGGGATTGACCTTCGCCTGCTACCCCGTCCTGAGCGAAGCGAAGGAACTCGACGAGCTCAAAGCCCGGGTAAACCGTGCCGAGCAGCTCCTCCGGGACGTCTATCAACAGAACAACCTCCAGCAGCTCGATTGGGAGACAGAAATTGATACCGCTATCCTGGGAGATGGCTGCTATAAGGTCATCTGGGATAGCGATGAGAAGCGCATCAAAGTCACCGCGCCCGATATCTCCGGCATTTACGCCTGGTGGCTTGGAGATGACATGTCCAGGGTGTGGAGAGTGGCCTCGAGATATACCCTCACCCAGGACGAAGTAAATATGCTTTATGGAGTAGCTATCACCAAGAAGGCAGCCACCATTACCGAAGTATGGACCATAAAGGATTTCGAGCTTTTCCTGGATAACGACCGCATAGAATCAAAGCCGAATCCCTATGGCTTCATCCCGTTCATCACCTTCCCCAACCTCCGTGAGCCGAAGAAGTTCTGGGGGACCTCCGATATCCCCTCAGTCGTTCAGCCGCAGCGGGAGCTCAATAGAGCGTTGAGCCAGTTATCGAGGATACTCGAGCTATCAGGCAACCCCATCGCTGTATTGGAAAACGTCGGCTCAGCAGAGGATATCAAGGTGCAGCCGGGGGCAGTATGGACCATACCCGAGGACGCTAAGGCTTATCTGCTCGACTTGCTCCAGGGGGGAGGCATCAGGCTGCACATCGATTATATCGATTTGATTTATCGCTGCCTTCACGATGTCTCCGAAACCCCCCGGGCAGCCTATGGCGGCACCGAGAGGGACCTGTCGGGAACAGCCATGCAGCTTGAATTAGGAAGCCTTATTCAGAAGGTGACCCGGAAAAGGACCATCAGGACAAACGCCTATCACCAGAGAGCCGGGATGATGCTGCGATTGGCAGCCAGGTATATGAATGAGAACTTTGACGGCATCACCCACCGGGTCGTGTGGGGAGCCATACTTCCCACCGATACCCAGCGCCAGGCTCAGAACGAGCAGCTTCTCGTTCAGGCAGGAGTCCACAGCAGGAGAACGGCTATGGACGAGATGGGAATTATGGACCCCGAGGAAGAGTTTACCAGGTGGTTAGAGGAGAGGGAGAGAATACTCACAATGAATCAGGAGTTTAGGGCTGCGTCCACACGTGGCGGAGCGAGAGAGAGAGCGACAGCTGCGGAGATGGAAGTGCCTGAATAATAGCTCAATAACAAGGAGGAACTTTATGGATGAGCCGAAAGATGGAACTCAGGAAACCCAGGGGACCCAGGACAAAGTGTCAACACCCGAGGACGTCACCGCTCTCAAGGCTCAGCTCGATGAGGAACAGAAGGCCAAATCTGCTCTGGAGCAAGCCGTTGCCGAGAGGGACGCTAAGCTCACCGGGCTCGAAACGGCGTTAAGCGAAGCGAAGCAGTCAAGCGAAGCTTCGGCTGCCGCCCTCGTTGCGGTGAAGGAAGCCAGAGACCAGGCTGTCTCCAAATGCCTGGACATGGCCAAAGCCCTCAATCCCACTATCCCTCAGGACATCATCGTTGGAGGGACCATCGAGGAAATCGATGCTTCCATCGAGAAGGGCAAAGCCCTGGTAGCTTCCGTCACGCAGTATTTAGAGTCCGAAGCCTCAAAAGCCAAAGTCCCCGCGGGAGCTCCACTCAGAGGCGCCATCTCCCTCGAGGGGATGACCCCCAAGGAGAAGATCGCCTATGGAATTCAACAAAAAGGAGGAACGTAGCGCGAGGCTTTAGCCTCGTGCCAAACAAGAAACTATGAGTATATCTTTAGCAGAAGCAAGTAAACTGTCTAATGACGTCCTCTTGCAGGGCATCATCGAGACCATCATCAAGGACAGCCCCATTTTGCAGGAGCTGCCCTTCATTCAGATTGTCGGCAACAGTCTGAAATACAACCGGGAGAAGACCCTTCCCACCGTCGGCTGGTATGCCCCGGTATCGGGAACATGGACTCAGTCCGAACCAGAGTTCGAGCAGGTAAGCGCTACTCTGGCCATCCTTGGCGGAGACGCCGACGTGGACAACTTCCTTAAGTCAACCAGGAGTAACATCCAGGACCTCGAGGCAGCCGTCATCGAGCAGAAGGCTAAGGCAGTCCAGCATGAGTTTGAGAACGCCTTCCTTAACGGCACCGGTGCTAGTAACCAGCCCTCAGGCCTCTATACCATCCTCAAAGGCACCGCCTGGGTAGCCTCCACCGTCAAAGCCCTGGGAGACTTCGTTGTCCCCACCGCAGGCCTTGAGAACGGCTTCAGGTATGAGTGCACCGTAGCCGGCACGACTCACGCCACCACTGAGCCTACCTGGCCTATTGTCGAGGGAGCCACCGTTGTTGACGAAGGCGTTACCTGGACCTGCCGTTTTGGCGGCCATCTTGGCTCAGGAGCTAACGGTGCCACCATGTCCCTGGACAACCTGGATAAGCTCATTGACCTGGTCAGAGGCGGTAAGCCTCAAATGCTCTTAGTGAGCCGCAGGTCAAGAAGGAAGCTCCAGTCCCTTATCAGGGCAACAGGCAATATCCTCGAGACCCGACCTGGTATGTTTATGGAGCAGATTCAGCTCTATAACGGCATTCCCATCGCCGTGTCCGATTGGGTAAAGGATAACTACACCGTGGGCACTTCAGCGGATTGCTCCGCTATCTTTGCCTTCCAGATGGGAGAGGGCGGCGTGTGCGGACTTTCCAGCCCCGAGATGCTCCAGGTGGAGAGACTTGGCTCATTGGAGACCAAGGATGCTACCAGGACCAGGGTGAAGTGGTATGTATCACTTGCCCTCTTTTCGACCGTTAAAGCGGCCATGCTAACGGGAGTGAGAAGCTAACATTGTCTACCAGGCTTGCCCCTGCGAAAGCAGGGGCTGGTAGAGTCATATTAAACCTCCTACATATAGGGGAGGGGGGCCTGCCTCCCCCTCCCCCACAAACAACCCCCCTTTAGAAAAGGGGGATTAAGGGGGATTTGAAACTATGAACTTAACCGAAATGAGAACCAGGGTCCGAGAGGACCTCCAGGATGAAGACGAGGCCAACTATCGCTGGACGAACGATGAGGTGGACGGAGCTATCGAGCGTGTCGTCAGGGAGTTCTCGTTAGCTTATCCGCAAATGGAGTCAACCGATATCGCTACCACAGACGGCAGCAGGGAGCTCGATATCTCCAGCCTCAGCGGCCTCATCGCAATCATGTCCGTTGAGTTCCCCATCGGTGAAGACCCGACCTGCTACCAGCGGTTTGAGCTCTGGAAAACCACCCTCTATATGCTGGACAAAGGCAGCGGAGACGATGCTCGGGTAAGATGGTATAAGGAACATACCCTCGACGCCGAGCCCTCCACTATCCCCGAGCAGTTCGAGGAGCTCATCGTCTTAGGAGCCACCGGTTACCTGGCAGCATCGGCTTCAGCCTATACCGTTGACCGAGCCAGCATCGCTGGTAAGTGGGCGACCATTAACTTCTTGAAGTGGGGACAGGAGCGGCTTGAGTTATACGAGAAGAAGCTCAAAGCCATCAGCAGGAATAACCGTGTCATCTCAAAGGAGTTTTACGTAAGTGACTAAAATGTCATTGCGAGACTGTAGTTGCCTGATTTATCAGGCTAAGGTGAGGGTGAAATCATGCTTGAGCTTGGCATCCTGAAGACCTGGAACAGCACCACCTACAAGGCGGGTGTTCAGCTCGTCGGCTCTCTAACAACTTACCTGGACGATATCTCTGTCTCCGTCTCTATCCCGTCCACTGCCATGGTCGTCGGCAATTACGTCCTGGTAGCCATTCCCGGCGGGAATCCCCGGGATGCCTGCGTCGTGGCTTCCTGGCCGGCAGGCAGCTCAGGAGGAGGGGGAGGCGTCACAGACGCCAGCCTCACCTTCATCATCGATGGAGCCGGCTCAGCAATCACCGCAGGACAGAAAGGGCATCTCGAGATTCCCTTCGCCTGCACTATACAGCGTGTCACCATGCTAGCGGATGCGTCAGGCTCAATCGTGGTGGATATCTGGAAGGATACTTATGCTAACTTCCCGCCAACCGATGCTGATTCAATCACCGCTTCAGCACCACCGACGATATCCTCAGCTCAGAAGTCCCAGGACGCTACTCTAACGGATTGGACCACCGCAATAGCAGCGGGGGATATTTTAGCGTTCAACGTTGATAGCTGTGCCACGATAACCAGGGTGACAATATCACTGAAGGTAGAAAGGAGCTAATAGAGAATGGCAGCAACACTAGCAGGCAACGTTAATCTTGGAGGATTACCCAGGCTGAATCTTGTCGTAAGGTTCTTTACACCAAACACGCAAACTGAGGTAATGAGGGCGTGCTCGCCTACCGATGCTAGCGGGAACTTTACTATCTATGGCATCACTCCAGGCACTTACGATGTCGGAGTCAAAGCTCAAAATACCCTGAGCCTCCTTTCAGAAGACCAGGTCTTCACCGATGGTAATACAACAAATGTAAGCTTCGGCACGATTCTTGGAGGAGACCTTGACGAAAATGATTACGTGGATGGAACGGATTACGCCATTCTTGCTTCCAACTATAATAAATGGGGTGGGTGCTTTGGTTATGCTGGCAACTGGTTAATACCTCAATGTCCATCACCACCCCCAGCGGGAGGAGCATGTTACGGCTACGTCATTTCTTAAATAAGGAGGAACTAATGAGCAAAGTAAAACAAGCACTGGAAAGCAAACCTGCCCCTGCGAAAGCAGGGGCCACCAAAGAGGGCCTACCCAGGGAAGCCTTCGCCATCGTCGGAGACCCCGAAGACCCCGAGACCTGGAAGCTGCCCCACCATACCAAAGCCATCTTCAGAAGCCTCCAGGGCAGCCCCGTATTAAATACGGGGGAGAAGACCGTCGATTGGGACAGAATGCCGGCAGCGGTAGCCGCCTTGAGTAGAGGAGGTTATCGTGGGGAGAGAGTCCAGGCCGACCCCGAGGAAATCATCCAGGCAGCCCGGCATTTAGCCCGACACTATAAGAAGGCTAACAAGCCAGTCCCCGATACCCTGGGAGTGCTGATATAAGCCAATGAGCGACTCTAAAGCGTGGGTGAGGCAGTGGTTAGCCATCATGTTCGGGGGTGCGTTGATAGTGTGTGCCATTCTCCAGATGGTAGCCGACGTATCAATCCCGACCTGGTTTTTGATGATCGCCGGTGGCTGCGTTACCTGGTTTTTTGGCAGCCGTGAGATTGAGAAGTGGAAATGAAAGCCCGCTGGAAATTCATAAAAAGCCTCTTTGATACCTTCATAAATACCGAGAATGAATGGCATTCCTTCATTATCGGCTTCTTCGAGATTCTTTGCCCCTGGCCGCCACGTCATCGCATGGCACCAGACTATTACAAGGATATCGTCAATGCCGAATACCACTATTACCTTTTCGGCAGAGGAGCAGGCGTCATTGCCTGGATAATCATCGCCAGGCTCATTCAGGTGCTGTTCTTCTAATGTTTAGAGTTTAGAGTTTAGGATTTAGAATTTGAGAACTCTTAGTTCGACCTTACTAGCCGCCCAGAAGAAGCCCGACAGGCTTCCTTACGTCGAGGCTAAAGTCTATGACTTCGACCAGGGCATCAAGAGGCTATCCTGGACAAGGCTTTATACCGGCAGCGAACCCGATAATCACCATGGCCTCTCCTTTGACGGAGAGGGCAGCATGCACCGCATCAGGGTTAATGGCAGCAACCTTTACCGCCAGAAAATCACTAGCCCGGGCGAAGCCAGCGACTACTCGCAATGGGTTCAGCTAGCTGCGGATTGCCAGGGTCCCTGTGCCATCGCCGCTTATGGCGCCAAGATTTACATCTTCTACCGCACCACTGGAAATGTCCTCTGGAAGTATTACAGCCACAATTATGGCCAGGATTGGTCAAACGCTCAGCTCGTTGCAGCCTATACCGATGTCCTCTCTATGGCCGCTTGCTGGTGGGGAACAGGAAACAACGTCGTTTGCTTCGCCTTCAAGGCCGGGCAGCAAAACGGCATCGTCATCGATACCACAGACCAAAGCACCGGTGAGCACACCTGGTTAGGCAGTGTCCAGCATCCCTGGGGCGATAACTTCGGGGCCGGCTGCTATTACACTCCGGACCACGTTGACCTGGTGGTTGCCGCCTGGGAGTCGCAAACCCCCTATAACCTTTATGGACTTTATCGCCAGCAGTTCGATAATACCTATACCTTCACCGATGTTGACCCGTTCATCACCGCACCGGAAGGGGAGGGCATCACCTACGAATACCCGGATTGCCACTTGCCCGCTGCAGCGGAGGATTACGAAAATACTCTTATTGTTGGCGTGGAGAAGTTCACCGGCACAACCGCCTATACCAGGCCGCTGATCTGTCACGCCGTCAGAGGTTCAGAGTTCTACAGCATGGCTTTCACCGAGCCCAGACCCTTCCTCAATATCCCCTCCAGCTATGGTTTGAGGCTCCAGAGCACCACCAATTACTGGTGGCTCGAGCGTCCCGATGGAGTATGGAGGGCCCCGAGGGCAGCAGCAGCTCCGCTGGACCTCACCCCAAATATTGTGTCATTGCGAGCGGAGCGTGGCAATCTCGTCATTGAATTAGACAACTCCCACAGCCAGTACTCCACCCCGCCCGAAAAGCGAAGCGAAGTGGTCCTTAAATTAGGATACAAGACCACCGCCGGCAGCGAAGCGGTGGAGGTTGGCAGATATTGGCTCGATTCCTGGGAATACTCCTCCAGTCCGAATATGTCCACAATCACCATTCATTGCCTCGATGGCCAGGGATTAGCCGATAAATGGACCACACGATTTCTTATGAGATGGCCAGCAAACAAGACAGTCTGGGAGATCATCCAGGAGATTATTTGCCGGTGGGGCATCAACCTCACCAGCCCTGCAGGTGTCCCCCGGAGCTCCGCGGTCGATAACCTCTATCCCGACTTCACCCTCCAGCCAGGAACAGCAGGCGATTCAGCGTTAAGGCGTATCCTATCCTTCATTCCCGATAGCCTGGTATTTACCGGCAATGAAGCCTACGTCAAAGACCTCAGAGCCGATGAGGCGAGCTCGTATTCATACGGCACAACCCACGTTATCCTCCAGGGCGAATATCGCCAGGCCGTCCCGCTGACCAGGGCAAGAGCCATCGGCAGAGCAGCAGACGAATCCCGAATCGTAGAGGTCGCCATCGATTGGACGAACCTCCAGCTTGGTATCGATATCTTCGACCAGGACTATGACCCTAATCTGCAGACAGCCGCCAGGGCCCAGGAGAGGGCCGACGCCATCCTTCGCAAGGAGTCCCTGAGAGCTCAGGGGGGTCGAATAGTAATCCCCCCCAACGTTGGCCAGGAGCTCTACGACGTCGTCACCGTCACCGACAAGCGCTGCGGTATCTCCAGCAAGAAGTATCGGGTAATGGACATCGATGCTGAATACAGCCTCCGGGAGTGGCAGTATCGCCAGACGCTGACCCTGGGAGCTCCGTGAATGCTGTAAAACAAAACTCTAAATCCTAAATTCGAAATACTACACAATGTCGAAAACTCAAAAGTCAAAGTGCAAAATGACAAAGCAAAGTTTAAAAATGAAGGCTTTTGATTTTTTATCCTTGATTTTTGGATTTGTTCAGGGTTTTAGTGCTTGGGATTTAGAATTTTCCTTTGTGTAACTCTTGCTTAAGGGCATCAAGCTGTTGCTCCAATGGCCTCTTAACCCTTTGCCAATTCTGTTGCCATTGCGGACTAGCTTCGATATTTATCTCGCCTATTGCCGAGCCCGAAATCCTCACCTGATGCAACACTTCCTTTGTCGTGGTTTCTACTTCCTTCGTTATCTTCTTTCCAGCCTGGTGATATTCCGTTAACAGGTCTATTATCCGTCCGATGAGTGGCTGCGATTTTGGCTTTATAGCCACTATCCCCTGAGCTGCTTTCTCTGCCCTGGTCTGGCTGTCAAAAGTGATAGCCTCAGTTAGTAAGCCAAATAACGCTAATTCAATTAACCTCTTTCCCTCTCCAGAATATTTATCAAGCATGGTAGCTATATCCTGAGTTTCCGAAGAGTTAAGGTATTTCTGGGCTATCCCGGCAGCGATTTGACGGCACTCTTGCTCCTCTTGTTGCTTTTGTTCCTCAGCAGAAAGCTTGCCCAGCCTGTTAGCCCTCTCCTGAGCAATTTCCCAAGCGCTTTTTATATCAGCCATAGGGCCTCTCGATTTGGAAACAGCGGACATTCTAGTTTATAATGTAAGCTAAGGTCAAATAGGGAAGGAAATCATGATAAGGGAAAAACCGTGGCTTGAGGAATATAAGGTATTTGGTCTTCCCAGAACGCTCAAGCCTTACCCTCAAAAGCCAGTTTTCTGGTTTGTAGATGAGGCTGCCAGAAAGTATAGGAAGATGGGGCTGGTGCAGTTGGGACTGGAGATGCGGTATCCTGAGGTAAAGGACAAAGCCGAGCGCCTGGCGAATGCCCTGGCAAGCATGGGCGTGAAAAAAGGCGACAGGGTAGCTACCATGCTGCCCACATCCATCCAGTTCATCATCGCTGATTATGGCATTTCCAAGGCAGGGGCAGTTCACATACCATCGAGCTTCCTGGAATCAATTGACATTCTGGAGCATAAATTCACTCAGGGAACACCTAAAGTGCTTATCTGTCTTAAGGATTATCTGGACATAGTTGAGCAGCTCAGGGAAAGGTTGACCGCAAAACACCAAGTTAAGGTGGAGCATATCATCGTCAGTCAGTTGGAAGATTATTCCGCAAATCCTCCTTCAAGCCACGAGACGATAGAAAGCGTGGAGTGGCTCACGGAGGTGATTGCAAGCCATCCCCCCATCTCCCCAGAAGTGGATTTCGATGTCGACCACGACCTGGAGACCCTTCTGTTCACCGGAGGCACCACAGGTCTGCCCAAAGGTTGTATGCTCACTCACAAGAATATCCTCACCAACGCCATCCAGAATGGTCATATTTACGGTCCCAGTGGTGATATCTTGAGAGGGGCAAGCGCCATGCTGCTCGGGCTTCCCTTCTTCCATGTCTATGGTCACTGTATAATGCACACCATGACCTACATGGGAGTGATGCAGCTTTTGGTTCCCGACCCTCGTGACACCCGTTCCATGGTGGAGTTAATCAAGGAACATTATCCCGCTATGCAAATCGGCGTTCCCACACAGTTTATGAAGCTAGCTGAGGAAGAGATGAAGGGGATAGGGATACTAGGTGTATCTGGCTCAGCGGCGTTGCCTCCTGAAGCCCAGGAGAAATTTGAGCAGAAAAGCGGCGGGGGAGTGATGGAGGGATATGGGCTAAGTGAACTTTCCCCGGTGACACACCTCAACCTATCCCTGCTTCTGAGACTCTTTGGTGGAAGGGCACAGTTGAAGCGAAGCAACAAGCTATTGCGACTCCCCGGTATGGTTCCCATGGCTAACCGCTTAGTCAGAACATTGGGATATAAGAATCTTGGGAAACTGTGGTATAAAGCTATTTCCCGGCTAATGAATCGCTCCCGTAAAGATGCTTCAGCAAGAAGCCGCGAGAAAAGAGCAACAATTGGTATTCCCTTCCCCGACACAGAGGTGAAAATCGTTGATGTTGATACTGGCAGGACACTTTCCTGGGATGAGTTCATTGATGAAGGCAAAACCGGGGAGATGTGTCTCAGCGGACCACAAAGAATGCTGGGCTACTGGCCCAACCCTGGTAGTGGACTTGATGAGGAGGGATATGTTCACACTGGCGATGTGGTCAGAGTTGATGACAGGGGATATTTTTACATCGTAGACAGGACTAAGGACATGGTGAATGTCTCGGGATATAAGGTATACACCAGGGAGTTGGATGACATCCTCTATACTCACCCAGCGACCGAGATGGCTGCTGCTGTGGGCGTTCCGGACCACGAAAGACCGGGAAGCGAGAGGGTAGCTATATTCATCCAGTTGCGTCCTGAATATAGGGGAAAGGTGAAGGAGGAGGAATTCGTCGAATACCTCAGGGAAAAGGTTGCTAAATATGCCGTTCCCAAATATGTCCGTTTCCTGGATAACATGCCGCTGACCGAGGTTCAAAAAGTGAACAAGAAATATCTCAGGGAAAATGCCAAGGAGCTATTAGGGCTTTCATGATGAAAAGTAGTAAATGTTTGGAACTTAGAATTTGTTTAGGATTTAGAGTTTAGAAATTAGGATTTAATAATTATGGTTTATCATCGTTCTTTACGATTAGCAGAGAACTTCTATTGCTATATCTGGCAAGGAATGGGGAACAATTGCAACGCCAGCCTCTGGTGCCATGTTTTGCGAGGAAAGCGACCTCATGTGCTGGTTGACCCAGGGCATATCCACGATGAGGTTGGTGAAGCTTGCCTCGATTCGCTAACTGAGGCAATGAACAAAGACGGGCTGAACATCGAGGATGTGGGGTTGATAATCGTCACTCACAGCCACCCGGACCATTTTGAAGCTGCACCTACCATCGCTGAAAAGAATAACGCCCTGGTCACTCTATCCAAGGAGGAAGATGATTTCTACCACGGCATAGGAAACAGGCTTTACGAAGTTTTTGGTGCCAAGCTTCCACATACCAGCCCATTTTTCCACCTTAAAGAAGGCGATTTAAACCTGGGCACGAGTAACAAGGTCAATATTCAGGTTTTACTTACCCCGGGACACTCCCCGGGGTCAATCTCACTTTACTGGAAGGAGGAAAAGGTATTAATAAGCGGCGATGTGGTTTTCTGGAACAGCGTTGGCAGAACAGACCTTCCCGGAGGCAGCCCTTCCCAGTTGCGAAGCAGCATTGACAAATTATCACAACTTGATGTGGAATACTTAGTTCCCGGTCACAGCACCGAGCCGGGCAAGATAATCGCTGGAAAGCAGAAGGTGACGCAAAATTTCCAGATGGTCAAGATGTTTGTATAATGAAAGAGATGAATGTAGACGCGAGAATTAAATATGCTATAGAACACACCAAAGTAATCAGGTTTCCACGGCAAAGTCTGGCTACCTTTGGCAACACCATTATTTACTACTATGTGGTAACTGAGTTAACTGAGAACGTTAATGTAGTGAGAGAGGGGAACGTAATTGCTCAAAGGCCAAGGATAGTTACCCCTTATTACTTGACCAGATTGGAAGGGTTTAGCGAGCAAGCTGGCAAATATTTCCAGGCTATGTCAGCGAAGTTTCCCGATGAACCGGGCATCTTCTATCGATATAAAAATGAACCCAAAGAGATGAACATTGTTTCTGAAACTATAGCGAAGCTAATAAATAAGCTAAATGAAAGAATAGAGGAGGAAAATAACCCATTGAGCACCATAATTAAAGGAATAGAAGAGCTATGGGATGTATCATTGATGATATTTATCTATGAGCTAACAAGAAAGTCAATATACGACAACGTTATTGATTTTCAAAGGAGAGGCTCCCTGGATATAGATTCCACCGGAGTTCCTAAGGATGCTCGAAATTTTATTGAAGAACTTTTTGAACTGGTAAGCAAAGACGTCTCTCGAGCTCCTGAGCTGGTCACCGAGCTGAATAGATGGGGGGTATTCGAGGAATATCAGGACAGGTTCTTCGCCTTGTTCCAAAAATAATGCCTCATCTTGTCAAAAAAAGTCGCTCATGCTACATTAGATAATCCTTATGGCAGAAAATGTTATGGTAAAGGAACTCTTAGAGGCAGGGGCTCACTTTGGGCACCTGACCAGCGCCTGGCATCCCAGGATGAAGGACTATATCTTCACTCAGCGCAATGGTATCCATATCATCGACCTGGAGAAAACCGCCGCGATGTTGGAACAAGCCTGTGCCTTCGTTAGGGAGTTAATCGCCAATGGGCAAACTATCCTCTTCGTAGGCACCAAGAAACAAGCTCAACAAATAATAGAGGAAGAGGCAAGCAGATGCGGTATGTGCTATGTCAACCAGAGATGGATTGGCGGGGTGTTGACTAACTTCAATACGATACAATCTCGGATTAATTACCTGGTTGACCTGGAAGACCGCCAAGTAAAGGGGGAATTGGAGCATTTATTAAAGAAGGAAAAAACAAAGATAGAAAAGAAAATATCCCGCCTGAATATCAAGATAGGCGGCTTTAAGGAAATGAATGCCTTGCCCGGAGCCCTATTTATCGTGGACATAATCAAGGATAAAATTGCCCTTTTCGAGGCTAAAAAGCTTGATATACCTGTGGTTGCCATAGTAGATACCAATTGCAACCCTGAGGAAGTTGATTATCCTATCCCTGCCAATGACGATGCTGTTAAAACACTTAGATTGATTTGTAGCAGAATAGCCAACGCCGTGCTCGAAGGAAAGCAAATAAGGGAGCAGGAACAACTGAAAATGGTCAGTGTAGAAGGACAAGAGGTGGAGGGGGGTGTTGAACTCTTAGCTTCTTACTCATTCAGTCCTGATGAAGAACAACCAGCGGAATCAGCAGAGGAACAGGCAGGAGAACAGCCAGAGAAGCCATCAGAGGAACAAGCAGGAGAACAGCCAGAGGAACAACCACATGAAAATCCCGACTGAATCGATAAAAGAACTGAGAAGCAGGACAAGCGCTGGAATGCTAGAGTGTCAAAAGGCACTACTTCAAGCAGATGGAGACATAGAAAAGGCGGTCGAGGTTTTACGGTGTCATGGATTATCGGTAGCGCAGAAAAAAATGGAGCGTGTTACTAAAGAAGGGATAATCGAAGCTTATGTTCACCACACTGGCAAGATAGGAGCGCTGGTAGAATTAAACTGCGAATCTGATTTTGTAGCTCGCACCGATGAGTTTAGACAACTTGCTCGTGATATAGCTATGCAAATCGCTGCCACCTCCCCGCAATTCATCACCGCTAAGGAAATCCCTGAGAAAGAAGAATTTGACCCACAAACAGATTGCCTACTTAATCAGCCATTCATCAAAGAACCTGCAAGAAGCGTGCAAGAAATTATCAACCAGACCATTGCCAAAGTAGGCGAGAATATAAAGGTATCAAGATTCACTAGATTCGAGATTGGGCGTTACTAATCCTTAATAGTAGAGGCGAAAACAATGAGGGAGGTAATCGCTGAACTAAGCACTAAAATGCAAAAAATTGTCGATACTCTGGCTCGTGAGTTTGCCACTATCCGCACCGGACGAGCCAACCCAGCATTACTGGATAACGTAATGGTTGAGTACCAGGGTGAAGCTCTTCCCTTAATCCAACTGGCTAATATAACTACTACTGAGGCCAATCTTATCGTTATCCAACCATGGGACCGTTCTTCCATAAAAGCGATTGAAAAAGCAATACTTAAATCCAATCTCGGTGTTACCCCTTCAAGCGATGGCAATTTAATTCGGATAGCTATCCCGCCACTGAGTGAGGAGCGCCGTGCTGAGTTAGCCAAATTGTTGGCCGGCAAGGTAGAGAATCACCGAGTGATGATACGCAATGTAAGGCGGGATAGCATCGCAAAACTGAAGAAAATGGAAAAGGATAAGGAAATATCGGAGGATGAGCTTAAAAGTGCTACCAAACAAGTGGAGCAGGTCACCGAGGCCTTTATAAGCAACGTAAACCAACTGGGCGAGGACAAGGAAAAGGAAATAAAGGAAATATAAATTCAGAAGATTCTCCATTCCTGACATCCCTTTCTCACTACGAGCTGAAGAACCGAAAATACGAAATACGAGACGCTAAACAATTATGAAAAGTCAAAAAAACAAAACGCAAAATGACAAAGCAAAGTTTAAAATGTAGTATTTTTGCCTTTTGAGTTGTAATTTTGACTTTTTATCCGTGAATTTTGAGTTCGTTTAGGATTTAAGCATGCTTAAGCAAAGGATTATCACTGTGGCAATAGCCCTGCCCATCATCATCTTCGCCATCTGGTTTGGTGACCCATGGTTCAGCCTTTTCATCGCCGCAGCATCAGTAATAGGCACTTTAGAGTTCTACCGCATGGTGTCTAATTCAGGCAAAGGACACCCTCTAACTTACTTTGGATTATTATGGGCGGTAGCACTCACTTTAAGCCCGTTGAGCCTTTATTACCGCGATATCAATCTTCTGCCCGCTATTATGGCTACAGCGGTAATAATTTCCCTGGCGTGGATATTGATTCGTTCATCACGAGAAACAGCATTTCAAAATTGGGCCTGGACAGTAGCCGGCGTTCTATACGTAGGATGGATGCTCAGCTATTGGCTCAACCTAAATTTATTACCAGATGGACGGAATTGGGTTTATCTTGCTTTATTCACCACATTTGCCAATGACACCGGTGCCTACTTCATCGGAAGGAAGTGGGGCAGGCATAAACTAGCCCCGGTGATAAGCCCGGGCAAGACCTGGGAAGGAGCAATAGGTGGCTTGCTAAGCAGCGTCGCTGGTGCTGTTGCAGTGTTCCTGCTCCTCAACTTATTTTCTACTTTTTCTCTGCCCTACTGGCAGATTATTCTTCTTGCCTGCCTCGTTAGCCTGTTTGCCCAAGTTGGTGACTTGGTGGAATCCTTGCTCAAACGCAACCTGGGAGCGAAGGAGTCCGGTAAATTACTGCCTGGTCATGGCGGTGTCCTCGACCGTTTCGACAGCCTTATCTTCATCGCCCCAATAGTATATTATTATGTAGTATGGCTAGTGGGGTAAAGAGAATTGCCATTTTAGGCTCAACAGGCTCTATAGGCCGGCAAGCACTGGACATAATCCGCGCTTTTCCCGCCAGATTCCAGGTGAGCGGTCTTGCAGCAGGCAAAAATATTAAGCTCCTTGCACAGCAACTTGAGGAATTTAAGCCAGAGATGGTTTTTTGCTCTATTGAATCTGATTTCAGCTATCAAGGGAAGTTCATGCCCATGGAGGAAATGGTAAGCCAGGAGGATATTGACCTTGTTGTCGTAGCCACATCGGGCAAAGCCGGATTATTCCCCACTATAGCTGCTTTGCAGGCAGGCAAGACGGTTGCCTTAGCAAACAAGGAAGTACTGGTAGCGGCCGGTGACATTGTTACCGCGGAAGCCAATCACCACGGTGTTCACATCCTGCCTATTGATAGTGAGCACAGCGCCATCTGGCAATGTTTGCTCGGAGAAGAAAGTCAACCTCACCGTCTTTTCCTCACTGCCTCAGGAGGACCATTTTACCGCTACCCACAGTCAAAGCTGGACCAGGTAACTGTGGAGCAAGCCCTTCATCACCCTGTCTGGAAAATGGGTAAAAAAGTGACCATCGATTCAGCAACACTCCTGAACAAAGGGCTTGAGGTCATTGAGGCACACTATCTTTTTGCCATTCCCCTGGAGAGAATCGAGATATTAATCCACCCACAGAGCATCATTCATTCTATTGTTGAGTTCGTCGATGGCTCACTGAAAGCACAGCTCGGCTTCCCTGACATGCGTCTGCCAATTCAATATGCCCTTTGTTACCCTGAACGATTGCCCAATCCCGACCTGCCCCGCCTCGATTTAAGCAGAGGGAAAGTTTTGACCTTCGAGCCGGTAGATTATGCTCAATTTCCCTGCCTTAAACTGGCATTAGATGCTGCCAAATCAGGAGGAACTTATCCTGCAGTGCTCTGCGCCGCCGATGAAGTAGCGGTGGAGCTTTTCCTCCAAGGAAAAATCAGGTTCACCGATATCGCCACAATAGTAAGTAAGGCATTGGAGCAGCATCAAAACATTGCTCAGCCATCAATAGAGGAAATCCTCGCTGTCGATGAGCAAACAAGAGAAACAACATTACAAATAGCCTCTCAGGTAAGCTTATGTTAACCATCGCATTAACCATAGTCATCTTCATCGCCATGCTGGCAGTGCTCATATTGAGCCACGAGTTCGGACACTTTATTGTCGCCAAGCGCAGCGATGTAAAGGTGGAGGAGTTTGGCATAGGCTTCCCCCCAAAGCTAGCAAGCATCAAAAGAGGGGAAACAGTATATTCATTGAATCTTGTGCCTTTAGGCGGGTTCGTCAAGCTACTCGGGGAGGAAGACCCCACAGAGCCCCACAGCTTCGCCAGCAAAGGCATTGGCACCAGAGCGCTCATCCTCGCCGCCGGATCTTTGATGAACTTGCTATTGCCAATAATTTTGTTCTCCCTTGTTTTTATGATCCCCCATAACGTTTTGATGGAACAGGTTCAGGTGCAACAGGTAGCCCCAAGCTCACCAGCGGCAGAGGCAGAGATAGAACAGGGAGACATTATCCTGGCAATAAATGGTCATACAATTAACAATCGTGGGGATCTAGCCTATTATGTTCAACTCTCCCTCGGTTCAGAAACGACTCTACTACTAAACAAGGCTGCCAATGGCGAACAGGAAGTCACCTTGATACCAAGGTGGACACCACCCGAGGATGAAGGAGCCCTGGGAATTGAGGTTACTGCTGCCGAAGGCAGCCAGCAAATAGTTCGCCAATCCTATTCTCCCTGGACGGCAACTGCGCTGGGAACACAGCGCTGCGTGGAAATCCTTATCCTGTTCAGGAATACCATACGGAGCTGGATTATCGGGGCTACAACTCTACAAGGGGGTGGACCAGTATTTATTTACCAGATGACCGCGGAGGTAGCTAGAGCAGGTCTCCTCCCACTAATTATGTTCACCGCTCTTATCAGCCTCAATTTAGGGATAATCAACCTGCTTCCACTCCCCGCCCTGGATGGTGGTAGACTTGTGTTCCTCCTCGTGGAATTGGCGCGGCGAGGTAAACGAGTATCAACCAGGGTGGAACACTTAGTTAATACCATTGGCTTCGCCGTGCTTATTCTGATAATGTGTATAATTACCTACTTTGATATTGCCCGCATTATCGGGGGAGGAAGCTTATTTAAATGATACCACGAAGGGCTTCCAGAAAATTAAAAATTGGCACTGTGACTATAGGTGGCAATGCACCCATCGCTGTTCAGTCAATGACCAAAACTGACACCAGAGATGTTAACGCCACCGTAAACCAGGTTAAAGAGTTACAGGAATGCGGCTGCGAAATAGTGCGTATCGCAGTTCCTGACAAGCAAGCAGCAGAAAGCATCCCTGTTATAAAAAAGAATACCTCACTGCCAATCATCGCTGACATCCACTTCGATTATCGCTTAGCTCTGGCTTCTCTGCAGGCTGGCGTTGATGGCATTCGCCTTAATCCCGGCAATATTGGTGGTAGGAAACAAATTGCTAAAATAGTCTCTGCCGCTAAAGAAAGAGAAATTCCCATACGCATCGGCGTGAACGCTGGCAGCCTGCCTCCTAATTTTGAGCCCGAACTTCCCTTAGTCCAGCGAATGGTTGATATTGCTCTGGAACAAATAAGGCTTATGGAAAATCTGGACTTCAACCTAATAAAGGTTTCCCTTAAAGCCTTCGATGTGCCCACTACAGTTCAGGCGTATCAGATGCTCGCCGATAAAATCCCTTATCCCTTGCATTTAGGCATCACCGAGGCAGGACTCCCCCAGGCAGGGGCAATACGCAGCGCCATAGGCATTGGCATACTTCTTTATCAAGGGATAGGTGATACCATTCGCGTTTCGCTGAGCGCACATCCCTGTCAGGAAGTATCAGCAGGATATGAAATCTTAAAAAGCCTCGGGCTTCGCCAGCGAGGTGCCACGTTGATAAGTTGTCCTTCCTGCGGACGAGCCGAAGTTGATATTATTGCCTTAGCTGAGGAGATAAACAAATATCTCCAAAAGATAACCAATCCTATTAAAGTGGCAGTTATGGGATGCGTGGTCAATGGACCTGGAGAAGCCAAAGATGCCGATGTGGGTATTGCTGGAGGCAAGGGTAAAGGCGCTATATTCAGGAAGGGCAAGGTAGTAAGAACTGTGCCTGAGGAAAACCTCCTTCAAGCTTTGATGGAAGAAATAAAGCAAATAATATAACGGAGGAAAAATGAATGGAGTTCCTTGGAGAAAAGATAAGGATATCCAGGCCAAATAATCCCGGAAAATTTATTGAGCTAGAGGCGATAGTGGACAGATAAGAAATGCGTTTCTCTAAGCTTTTTGGCAAAACTTTACGGCAGGCGCCAGCAGAGGCGGAAAACATAAGCCATCAGTTGCTGCTCCGAGCTGGCATGATTGCCCAGGAGGCTGCTGGTATTTATTCCTACTTGCCTTCAGGCTGGCGGGTGCTCCGAAAAATAGAGAACATAATCAGGGAGGAAATGGATAACGCCGGCGGTCAGGAGCTGATGCTTCCCATATTGCAGCCGTTCGAGCTGTGGCAACAGTCGGGGCGATATGTTTCCTTCGGACAAACCATGTTTACCTTAACCGACCGCAAGGAACACAAGCTGGCTTTAGGCCCCACACATGAGGAGATTATCGCTGACCTAGTTCACCGCTATGTACAAAGCTACCGCGACCTTCCTCTCCTCGTTTACCAGATACAAGCCAAGTTTCGCGATGAACCTCGTCCACGTGGTGGGCTGCTGCGAGTGCGTGAATTTATCATGAAAGACCTTTATAGCTTCGATGCCGATGAAGCCGGGCTCGATGAAAGTTATCGCAAAATGAGCCAGGCTTATCAAAATATCTATGCTCGCTGTGGTCTTTCCACCTCAATGGTGGAAGCCGATAGCGGTGCCATAGGCGGCAAGGAGTCCCATGAATTTATGGTTATCTCCGAAACAGGCGAGGACGAAATGGTCTTCTGCCCCCACTGTGGCTATTCTGCTAACGTAGAGAAGGCTCAAATCTCCAAAACTGTCATTGCGAGCGAAGCGAAGCAATCTCGTAGTGAAGGGGCAGCGAAACAATCTCTTCCCCTGGAGGAAATCGCCACCACGGAGCAAAAAACAATCGAAGAGGTAGCCAACTTCCTGGGAGTGCCACAAGAACAAACACTTAAAGCGGTATTTTATATCGCCGATAGGGAATTCGTCTTCGTGGTTATTCGAGGCGACCTCGAGGTAAACGAAACAAAGCTAAAAAATACCCTGAAGTGTAACGAGCTTCGCATCGCTGCCGAAAGCGAGGTGGCTGAGGCAGACATAGTGGCAGGCTTCGCCTCACCAATAGGTATAAAGGGAGTGAAGGTTGTTGCCGACGACTCCATAACTCTGGACTCTAACTTCATCGCTGGCGCTAATAAGGCAGGATACCATTTTAGGAACGTTAACTATCCCAGGGACTTCCAGGCTGACATCATCGCTGACATTGCTTTGGCTCACCAGGGCGATAAATGTCCTGAATGCGGCGGTAAGCTATCCTCAGCACGAGGCATTGAGGTAGGACACATATTCAAATTAGGCACTTTCATCAGTGAAAAATTGGGGGCTTCCTTCCTTGACCAGCATGGCGTGTCCCGACCCGCCATAATGGGATGCTATGGCATCGGATTGGGAAGGCTGCTGGCAGCAATAGTGGAACAGAATCACGATGATAACGGAATTATCTGGCCGCTCTCGGTAGCCCCTTATCAGGTTTACCTCTGCCCCCTGCACCTGGATAATCCTGCGGTCGCCTCTGCTGCCGAAAAGGTCTATCAGAAGCTGGAAAACGCTGACATAGAGGTGTTATTCGATGACCGTGACGAATCTCCAGGAGTTAAGTTCAACGATGTCGATTTAATGGGAATCCCACTGCGACTGACACTTTCCCCCCGCACCTTGCAAAGCCAGAGCATCGAAGCCAAGTGGCGCACCAAGAAAGAAACACAGCTTTTGCCGCTGGAGAACCTGAGTGAAGGAATAAAGAAACTGCTGAGTGAAACTTGAAGCTGTTAAGGCTAACCGCTTTTAGCTCGTTGCTGCCACCTGGCGGCAACGAATATCAGGATAATGCCGATAACAATGCAAGCCACAATCTTGGCCATCTTGGTGATATCCATGGTCATGAAGAAGGCGATGGTAAAAATGCTGGCGCCACAGCAAAGTCCATACATCGCAATGTGGGCCGTAATTGGTTTCTTCTTAGCGGCACGCCGAATCAGCCAACCGATGAAAGCCAGAGACAAAATTACAGCTATAGCCTTTAACATCTAAATTACCGTCCGGTGTCCTCAAAATATTTGCCCAAAAATGCAAACAAGCCGATAGAAAGAAGGAGACAGGCTAGTTTGGCCCAATCAGAAAGATATTTTACATACTCTGCGGCCAGATAAGCCACACCAGAGATACATAATGCGATACCAAAACCGTATAAAATATAAGCCTTCATTAGCTTAACCCGGGTGATAATAATTCACAAATATCTTCCGCTCTATTTCTTTACGCTCTATTTTCACAGTATATCCTCCAGCGCTAAATCCCCTTGATTGAAGTTCCTCTGAATCCAAAGTCCAATCCACCAATACCTTATCAAATGGCTTTATTGATCTATCCTCAGAGAATAAATCAAATATCTTTTCGTTTTCCTTCCATACCGATGCCACAATAGAGGTGGAATAGGATGAGAAACAGCGATTGTCAATTTGATACCGGAAGTGGACCGTCTGATCCCACTCAGCATAGTAATCATATCCGTTCTTATGGGACAGCCAGTAACCAGGGTCTACTTTCTGCTCATGCTCACCAGATGTTATGTAAAATGTATCGTAGATGCCCAGATAGCCATCGCCGACAAATATGGCGATAATACCGACAAAGAAAGTTATAGCTAGTATTAAATATAAATTCCTTTTGCCTTTCATTGGCACAACTTAAACTTTATACTTGTTTTTAGTTTTAGGTCAACCCCTCAAACTACCGCATAACTCCTGACTTAGCTTATCCAGCATCTTTTGCTGGACTTGATTGACCTCATCATCAGTCAAGGTATGCTCAGGCGATTGATACACAATCCTTATGGCAAAGGACTTCTTGCCTTGAGGTATCTGCTCACCGGTGTAAAGGTCGAATAACGTAACTTCGGTTACCAGGGGAAAGCTCCTGATTATACTTTCCACCTGTCGATAACTTGTTTGCTCATCCACCACCAGGGCAATATCCCTGGAGACAGCAGGGAATCGATAAATAGGAGTGTATTTCCTCTCCCCGATGGACCTGGTAAGCAGCCTCTCCAGGTCAATCTCGATAAGGCAAACTGTCCCGGAAAGCTCAAAGTCCTGCGCCACCCTGGGATGCAAAATACCCAAGACGCCTATCCTGTCGCCGTCAGTGATTATCTCGGCGCTCTCAGCGGGGGACAAATTCCGGTCAATGCCAGGTTTAAATTCTGCGGCTATTCTTAACCTTCGCAATAGACTCTCCGCTACTCCTTTAGCATCAAAAAAATCAAGTTCGCCCTTTTCACCTCTCCACGATAAATCCGACTTAGCACCACTGAGCACGGCACACAGCATTTCCCTTTCCCGGGGCAACTCATTTTCAGCACGTGGAGATTGCTTCGCTGCTTGCGCTCCCCGCAATGACGGTGAAGAGGGACTCGCGATGACAGGGGGATGCTGCGGCAAAAACACCTTGCCAATTTCAAATAGCCTTATGCCACCTTCATCAACTTTTTGGTTATGCGCTAAAGTGGCTAGTAACCCGGCACGCAAATTAGGTCGCAGGTATTCCTGCTCTTTCGTCATGGGATTAGCCACTTTCAAAGGCTCAGACCCCAGTTCAAGTGAAAGCTTCTGCAACTTCTCTAAACTAGTCAAGGAATAGGTCAATACCTCCTGAAAGCCGAGACCAACCATAATTTTTCGTGTTCTCTCCCTCAGTTCGAGCCTCGGGCTTGGTTCTTGCTCTGGCAAAGTAGCGCTAAGCATAGTAGTCGGGATTTTGTCGTAGCCAATAATGCGAACTACTTCTTCCACCAGGTCAGCAGCACAGCTAATATCACTACGCCAATAAGGAGCAGTTACCGAAATTTGTGGAGATTGCTTCGCTTCGCTCGCAATGACATTTTGCGAGCACTCAAAGCCAAGGGAAGTTAACACCCTGACTATCTCATCAATACCTACCTCCAAGCCTGCTAATCGTTTCACCTTCTCAGTGGAAACCAGTATTCCTTTTGGTTTCACCTTCCCGGGATAAACATCGACTACGCCCTTCGCTACCTTGCCATTGGCAAGCTCCTGAAACAACCTGGTAGCCTGTTTCAATGCCACCAGTGGCAATTCTCGACTCAATCCCTTTTCAAAACGAAGCGATGCTTCACTGTTTAGTTGAAACCGTCTTGCCCCACGGCGAATCGTTGCCCGGGCAAAATTAGCTGATTCAAGTAAAATAGCAGTAGTCTCATCAGTAACCTCACTCTCCAATCCTCCCATAATGCCCGCAATGGCAACAGGCTTTTCCTCATCAGCGATAACCAAAACATCCTCATCAAGTGTTCGCTCTACCTCATCTAAAGTGGTCATTACCTCACCCTTTTCAGCTCGGCGAACGATTATCTTTTGCCCCTTGAGTTTATGATAATCGAAGGCATGGAGAGGTTGACCATGCTCCAGCATTACATAATTGGTGATATCAACAACATTGTTTATGGGACGCATGCCATAGCTTTTCAGCCGCTGTTGAAGCCACACAGGTGAGGAAGATATGGTGACTCCGGTAATCAAGCTGGCACAATAGCGAGGACATAAGTCTGGGGCTGCTATGTTAACAGAGACAAGAGCATCTATCGATTGCTCCTCTTCTTCGTAGTCACTTTTAGGCAAACGAACTTCCTGCCCGGTAAGGGCAGCAACTTCCCTGGCAATGCCAATCACGCACAGGCAATCAGGACGATTGGGAGTTACCTCTAAATCGAAAATGGTATCGCCCAGATATTCACTAAGAGGCATGCCTATAGGCGCTTCTGAGGGCAAAACCATTATCCCTTCATGACTCTCGGAAATCCCCAGTTCTTTTTCGGAACAAACCATGCCCTCGGAGAGAATACCTCGAATTTTAGCTGGCTCTAGCGTTACCACCTCTCCGGTATGACCATCTATAAGCTGAGCCCCTACATGGGCGAAAGGCACTTTTTGCCCTACAGCAATATTGGGGGCACCACAAACCACGGTAAGTTGTTGCCCGCTTAGGTTTACCGTAGCCAGCTTTAAACGGTCAGCATTGGGATGGGGATTTACTGCTAACACCTCCCCTACCACCATATTTTCCCAGCCACCCATAGTGTTTACCGCCGTGACCTCAATGCCAGCCATGGTTAACCTCTCGGCTAACTCTTTGGGAGCAAACTTCAGGTCAACATAATCCTTAAGCCACTTAAGTGAAATTTTCATCTTCCCCTAGAACTGCTTTAAGAACCTGAGGTCGTTCGCATAAAACAGGCGAATGTCATCGATGCCATAGCGGAGCATGGGCATACGCTCCACCCCCATGCCAAAGGCAAAACCACTATAAACTTCAGGGTCAATATCACCACGCCTGAGCACATCAGGATGCACCATGCCAGCACCAAGAATTTCAACCCACCCGGTATAGCCACATACCCGACAGCCAGCACCACGGCAAGCTAAACATTCAATAGCTACTTCAGCACCAGGCTCAACAAAGGGAAAATAATCACACCGAAAGCGAACCTTCCTCTCCTCGCCAAAAAGACAGCGGCAGAACTCAAACAATGTCCCTTTCAAATCAGCCATGGTGATATTCTTATCTATGGCTAACCCTTCAACCTGATAAAACATTGATTCATGAGTAGCATCAGTTGCTTCATATCGATAACATCGCCCGGGCACTATTACCCTTATCGGAGGCTGCTTTTCTTCCATAACCCTGATCTGTGCGGGTGAAGTGTGAGTGCGTAAAAGTCTCGCTTTGCCACCCCCCACCCCAGCATCCACCCATAATGTGGCAAACATATCTCTCGCCGGATGCTCCTGAGGAATATTCAACGCTTCAAAATTGTAGTAATCCCATTCCACATCAGTACCCTCAACCACCTGGAACCCCATGCCTTTAAAAATATCGCAAACCTCGTCTAGCGTTTGCGTGATAGGGTGAAGCCGACCCACTGAGAGAGGCTGACCGGGCAAGGTGACATCTAACTTTTTATATTCCAAAGAGGAAGCAATTCGGGCTTCCTCTAAAATCTTTTCCCGCTCAGCGAGACTTGATTCCAGGATATTCTTAACTTCATTACCTCGAACACCTGCTTTTCGCCGCTCCTCCAATGGCAAGGTAGCCAAAGACCTCAGAATGCGAGTTAGCTTGCTTTTCCTGCCCAGGTAACGAGCCTTCCATAACTGGAGTTCATTGGAGTCATTTACCTTTTCCAGCTCTTCAGAAGCTTGTTTTTGAATTTGTTCCAGTTGCTGTAGCACTATTCTGGTAGGCAACGTCATTGCGAGCGGAGCGAAGCAATCCCCTTTATTGAATCCACCAATTTGGCAAAATCTTCAGGGCTTCTAACTGCCATATCCGCCAACACCTTCCTATTTAGACCTGTATTCGCCTTTCTCAACAAACTCATAAATTGACTGTATGAAAGCCCTTCAGCACGCGCTGCAGCATTAATGCGAATAATCCATAACCTCCTGAAGTCACCTTTCCGCTCACGACGATGCTGATAGCTATAATATAAAGAGTGAAGCATCGCTTCATGAGCCCGACCATACAGGGCATGTCTGGTAGCTCGCTGCCCCTTGGTCAGCTGGAGCACCTTTTTATGCCGTCTGTGAGTAACCTTCCCGCTTCTAGCTCGTGGCAAATTCCCTCCTTACTTTAGTAATAATAATGCTTCACATTTTTCTTCCAGTAATAAAATAAACTACTAATAATGCAATCCCTACCAATAGAAAAAATAAGCCAGCAATGCCCACCCCTGTAGGTGTATCGAAAGCACCATAGCTGATTAGGCCGGCTCCTCCAATCCCAGTCACTATTGCTCCGATAAACAATAACCTCGATTCCATAATCCCTCCTGGTTACCTGTAAGGCAAGAGCCTTTTAATACGCTTCTGGTCGGCAGGAGATACAGGTAACATTTCATCATAAAGTCGTTTGGTTCTAGGAGCTTTTCTCCGCCTAAAGTGGCTTTTGCCACATTTGGTGCGCATAATCTTACCACTGCCGGTTACATTGAAGCGACTTTTTGCCCCTTTATGCGTTTTGAGCTTTGGCATTTGATTTCACCTCTTTAGATTTTTCTCGGGAGACGGGGGCAAGAACAGCAAACATATTCCTGACTTCCCCGGTAGACCAGTTGCTCACCGTGGCCACATCCTTTAAAGATTCGGTTAACTTCTGGAGCACTTTCATCCCCATCTCGGGATAAATCCTCTCACGCCCCCTGAATCTCACCCTGACCTTCACTTTATTACCTTCCATTAACAACTTCCTGGTTATCTTAATCTTTCCCTGCAAATCATGCTCTTCTATCTTCGGTCTCAGCCGAACTTCTCTGAGTAACCCAACCCTTTGGCCTTTCTTTGCTTTGCGTTCTTTCTTAGTTTGCTCATATTTATACTTCCCATAGTCAAGAAGCTTACACACTGGCGGACTCACCGTCGGTGCCACCTCCACTAAATCAATCTCATGCTCTCGAGCAAGCTGCATCGCCTGGGATAACGGCATTACTCCTAATTGCTCCCCCTCCTCACCAATGAGACGAATACTGCTGGCTCTGATTTGCAGATTCACCCGTAATCGTTTAACTATGCCTCATTACCTCCAGTGCGATTCACCTATAAGCTTTGATATCCGCCTTTATTATCGCTTTTACCTCCGAGAGAGACTTCTGCCCGGCATCCTGTCCATTTCTTAACCGAAGCGACACACCAGCTGAAGCTACCTCTTTATCACCAACCACAAGCATATAGGGAACCTTCTCCAATTGCGCTTCTCTTATTTTCAAGTTCATCCTCTCCACACGGTCATCAACCTCGCTGCGAATCCCTTCGCCCTTAAGTTCGCTTCCCATTTGATGAGCATAATCATTATGGCGGTCCGCTATGGGAATTATTATCGCCTGAACCGGTGAAAGCCACACTGGAAAAGCACCACCATAGTGCTCAATAAGACACGCCAAAAATCGCTCCATACTGCCTAACACTGTGCGATGTATCATTATTGTTTGATATTCCTTACCATCATCACCAATGTAGCAAACATTAAACCGCTGTGGCAAGTTAAAATCAACCTGGATAGTAGGACCCTGCCAGGAATGTCCCACAGCATCCCGGAGCTTAATATCTATCTTAGGACCATAAAAAACACCTTCACCAGGGTCTACCTTGTACGGCAATTCAAGTCCCTCCAATACATGCCTTAAGGACTCGGTAGCTTTATCCCACATCTCCACCGTTCCAGTATATTTTTCAGGCTTCGTAGATAATAGCAGGTCATATTCATTAAAGCCAAAGGTGGACATCATAAATTGCGCCAGTTTGACCACGCCAGCCACCTCTTCCTCAATCTGGTCAGGACGACAGAAAATGTGGGCATCGTCCTGAGTGAAGCCCCTTACTCGGGCTAGCCCATACAGGACACCGGCTCTCTCATAGCGATATACCGTGCCCAACTCGGCATATCTCAACGGTAAATGGCGGTAGCTGCGTATTCGGCTGCTATAAATCAGAATATGTCCCAAACAGTTCATCGGCTTTATGATGTATTGCTGTCCTTCAACCTCCATCGGGGAATACAGGTAATCACGGTAGAACTCCCAGTGCCCGCTGGTCTTCCACAAATCCAGCTTGGCAATATGAGGGGTGTAAACAATCTCATAACCTCGTTTGATATGTTCTCTCTTCCAGAAATCTTCTATTACTCCCCGTATCACGGCGCCTTTAGGATGCCAGCAAATGAGTCCTGGTCCAATTTCCTCATGTATGCTAAAAAGGTCGAGCTCCCTCCCCAGCCTTCGGTGGTCTCTCCTCATCGCTTCAGCTTGGCGAGCCAGGTAATCCGCAAGCTCTGCTTCATTCTCGAAAGCTACACCATAAATTCTCTGCAACATAGGGCGCTTTTCGTCACCTCGCCAGTAAGCTCCCGCTATATGAGTAAGCTTGAACGCTTTCATCTCCCCCGTAGAAGCAACATGGGGACCACGGCATAAATCAGTAAACGAACCCTGTTTATAAATAGTTACTTTTTCGTCAGGAATCTCAGCGATAAGCTCAAGCTTGTAAGGCTGCCTGGCAAAAATCTTGCGTGCCTCCTCCTTACTTACCTCTTCCCTGATAAATGGCACATTCTGGACGATGATTGCCCTCATCCCATCCTCGATAACGGGTAAGTCTCCAGGAGTCAACGAACGTGGTAAATCGAAATCGTAGTAAAAGCCGTCCTCAATAGATGGGCCAATGCCAAACTTAGCCTCAGGGAAAAGAGACTCGACCGCCTCAGCCATAACATGAGCGGCTGAGTGCCGCATCTTCTCCAGCCAGTCACCTGGCTTTTTGTCTAAACTCTCGCTTTTCATCCCAAACTAAATAAAAAACCTTGCCAAAGAGGGAAGGATAGCAGAAAAAGGAATTTCTTTAAAGACTTGTCGACCGATTTACTCCCACTATATATAAATGGTGGGCGATACTGGACTTGAACCAGTGACCTCTGCGATGTCAACGCAGCGCTCTAACCACTGAGCTAATCGCCCAACACGGCAATTGTAGCAACTACCTTACTTCCTGGTCAATTTCAATCAGTCTCTGTCCCGCCAGAAAGGCTTCCTTTAGTGCTGTAGGATGGTTAACTATATCCCCTTTCTTATCTATCCCTGAGAACAGCAACTCGCCGCCATAAGCTACACCCAATGTGGCAAACCAGCTTCTAACCGTAGCTATAGCAGGCTGGAATAAGTTAGAAGACGTGCCACTGCCCACCGAGATAAACAGTCCCTTACGTTTCCCGCTATGATTGAGAGCTACAGGAAGCTTAAGAACATACTTAATCACCCATAATGCCTGGCACCTGTCTATCATCGCCTTTGTTTGCGCTGTTACTCCCATGAAGAATATCGGGGATGCGAGGATTATAAAGTCGCTTCTCCTCAATTCCCCCGACAGCCATTGCATATCATCTTCTATGGCACACCTGCCTTCTGCTAAACACTGGTCACAATGACGACAGGGAGATATACTTAGCTCGCTTAAACAGACCGTTTTTGTTTGAGCCCCTTTGGCGGCAGCACCCTGCAGCGCTTGCTGTAACAGAAGGTCGGTATTACCGTTACGACGTGGACTGCCCGCTATACCAAGAAGGTAAGGAGAGGAAGTCACCATGCTAATAATATCAAAATTCAAAGATTAAAAATCAAAGTTACAATTCAAAATGTAAGAATACTAAGTTCAAATCCTAAACCCTAAGCATCTAAATCCTAAACAAATCCCAATCTGTTAGCTAACAGACCATTTTTAAATTTTTCTGTGTCATTTTGCATTTTGACTTTTGATTTTTGCCTTCCGCTCTATTTCCGTCTACTGGTTATCTCATCTTTTATGAAAGTCACCAATTCACTTGTCTTTGTGCCCGGACCAAAAACCGCCTTTACCCCAATTTGCTGTAATGGAGACACATCCTCATCAGGTATTATGCCACCAGCGATGACCAGAACATCCCCTTTCCCTTCCTCTTTAAGACCTTCCATTACTGGCGGGAAAAGTTCTAAATGAGCACCAGATAAAATGCTCAAACCAACAACGTCCACATCCTCCTGAACTGCTGTCCTCACAATCATCTCCGGTGACTGTCGGATGCCGGTGTAAATTACCTCCATACCGGCATCGCGTAACGCTCTGGCGACCACTTTAGCACCGCGGTCGTGCCCATCAAGTCCTGGCTTGGCAACCAGCACACGAATTCTAGTTTCACCCGGCATAGCTGACCCCCTCAATACTTCTGGCAAAGCTCAACAAGGACGCCTTTGGTCGACTTAGGGTGAATAAAGGCAACCATGCCTTCTACACCGCGGCGCACTTTCCGGTCAATCAAGCTAACCCCATTCCCGGAAAGAAAATCAAGTGCTTGTTCAACATTATCAACCTCAAAGCATACGTGATGCACCCCCTCCCCCCTCTTCTCCAGAATCTTCTCCATGTTACCTCCCGGAAGCGGCTCCAGAATCTCAAGCTTAGCATCACCCCCTATATCAAGCATGGCTGTCTTCACTCCCTGCTCAGGAATAACTTTAACCTCGCTTGCTGTTGCGCCAAACAATTTCTGGTAAAGCTTGATGGTTTCATCTAAGTTACCTACTAAAATAGCTACGTGCCCAATTCCTTTAACCACCTTCCCTCCCATTAGAAAAATAAAAATTCCCTTTGAACCCCGAAAACATTGCGTAACACATCACATATCTCCCCTATGGTGGCATAAGCTTCCACACATTCGATAATCGAAGGCATGGTATTTCCTTTGCCCCGCGCTACTTCCTCCAACCTACTCAAAGTTTGTTTTGCTTTACCATTATCCCTTTCCTTCTTAAGCTTTGCCAACCTTCCTTTTTGCTTCGCCTCCATCTCCTGCTTGACCCTCAGCGTGCTGGCTATTTTAGATTCCCCGGTGACAAAGTCATTCACCCCCACTATTTTTTGCTTTCCCTCTTCCACCATCTTTTGATATTTATACGAAGATTGCTGAATTTCCCTTTGCTGATATCCTTGCTCAATAGCCGCTACAGCGCCTCCAAAGTCATCGATTTTAGCAATGTAATCAACGGCTTGTTTCTCCAGTTTATTGGTAAGAGATTCCAGGTAATAGGAGCCACCAGCAGGGTCAACAACATCGGCAACGCCATTTTCATAAGCCAGCAATTGCTGTGTTCGCACCGCAATAGTCACCGCTTCTTCCGAAGGCGTCCAGTAAGCTTCGTCAAAAGAATTAGTATGCAATGATTGTGTGCCTCCCAATATCGCTGCCAGAGCCTCGATGGCAGTCCTGACAATATTATTATATGGTTGTTGTGCCGTAAGGGTGCATCCCGCGGTTTGGGTATGAAAGCGGAGCATCCAGGAACGCTGGTCTTTAGCCCCAAATCTCTCCTTCATTATCCTCGCCCAGAGACGACGAGCCGCCCTGAATTTAGCAATCTCCTCAAAGAAATTAAGGTGGCTATCAAAGAAGAAAGAGACCCTCGGGGCAAAGATATCTACATCCAGTCCGTTATCAATAGCTGCCTGCACATAGGCAATGCCATTAGCTAAAGTAAAACCAACCTCCTGAGCAGCAGTGCATCCCGCTTCCCTCATATGGTAACCACTAACGCTGATAGTGTTCCAGCGAGGGACATTTTCAGCACAGTAAGCGAATATGTCTGTAGTCAATCTCATTGAAGGACGTGGGGGAAAGATATAGGTTCCCCGAGCGACATACTCTTTGAGCACATCGTTTTGAATAGTGCCATTCAATTTAGCTGCCTCAACACCTTGTTTCCTTCCCAGAACTAAATACATGGCAAGCAAAATAGAAGCGGTAGAATTTATAGTCATCGAAGTGCTGACCTTATCTAAGGGAATGCCTTGAAACAGGACCTCCATATCCTGCAAGCTGTCTATCGCCACACCCACCTTGCCAACTTCCCCTCTAGCCAGGGGGTGGTCTGAATCGTATCCAATTTGTGTGGGCAAATCGAAGGCAACGCTCAACCCGGTTTGACCCTGGCTCAGGAGGTAGTGATACCTCTGGTTGGTCTCCTCAGCAGTTCCGAATCCAGCATACTGGCGTATTGTCCATATCCTGCCGCGATACATATTAGGCTGGACACCACGAGTAAAGGGATATTCGCCGGAATAGCCTAACTCCTGAGCGTAATGAATGTCAGCTACATCTTCAGGACAATATAGAGCATCTAGCTCTATGCCTGAGCTGTTCTCGAATTTATCCTGTCGCTCAGTATGCTTCTTCAGCAACGGAGCTAATATACTCTCACGCCATTCCGACTTGCTATCGCTGGCCACAGTTATCCCTTACCGGATTTATTTCTTCTCAGGGCTACCCCGGCTCAAAAAGGGAGCAATCAAGTCCATCGGCAAGGGAAACACTATGATACTTGCTCTCTCCGTCGCTATCGCCGACAATGTCTGAAGGTAACGAAGCTGCAGCGCTGATGGTTGAGTGGCGATGATTTGGGCAGCCTTTGCCAGTTTCTCCGCTGCCTGGTATTCACCTTCAGCATGAACAACTTTAGCTCTTCTGTCCCTTTCCGCTTCAGCTTGTGCTGCCATTGCCCGCTTCATTGTGTCTGGCAATTCCACATCCTTAACCTCAACCATGCTTACCTTTATCCCCCACGGATTCGTCCCCTCATCCACCACCTCCTGTATCTTGGCATTGAGCTTGTCTCGGTGAGCTAACAGCTCATCCAGTTCAGATTGCCCCACCACATTCCGCAGGGTAGTGGCGGCAAGCAACGAAGTTGCCTTGATGTAATCAAGCACTTTAAGCACCGCATTTGAAGCATCAACGACACGGAAGTAAATCACCGCGTCAACTTTAACGGTAACATTATCCATAGTGATGCATTCTTGTGCCGGAACATCCATGGTAATTACCCGAAGGTCAACCTTCATCATCCGCTCAATGAACGGGATAAGAAAAACAAGCCCCGGACCTCTGAGACCAACAAACCTCCCCAGGCGAAAAACTGCTCCTCGTTCATATTCTTGAACAACTTTGAGAGCTGCTGATAGCAGTATTATCACTACTACAGCGATAACAAGATAAACAAGCAACGACATATTATTCTCCCTCCTTTTGTTTAGATTTTTTGGCCACCAATAATCGCAACCCCTCAACCTTGGTTATTATCACCTCATCACCAGGTTCTATAGCACCTCCTTCGCTTACCGCTGCCCATATCTCCCCCTCAGCCCGAACCATGCCTTTCGGGTTAAGCGATGTCTGCGCCACCGCTATTTTACCCACCATATCTTCAACACCCGCGGTAAGCTTTCGCCTTTGCCCCTGAATGATGGCATAGATAACAGCGATAATGGCGGCTACGCCAAAGATTATGCCGATAATAACTGGACCACTCATCTCTACACTCACCAGCTTATCCTTTCTTTAATTTCTTAATTACCCACAATTTCAAGCCTTCCACCTTGGTTATTATCACCTCCTCCCCCCGCTCCACCTTTTCCCCTTCAGTGCCAGCAGTCCACAGCTCCCCTTTAGCTAAAACCGTCCCCTCAGGACCCAGAGGCGTTCTGGCTACTGCTATCTCGCCAATCATACCCTCAGCACCGGTCACCTTACGACGCCGTTGCCCCCGAATAATAGCACCAATGACAAAGATAAGAAAGCAGGCAACCGCGGTGGTTACCCCGGCGATTAGCCCACGACTTACCTCCATCGCCGGGGAGCTATAGGTATGGCTGAACAGAATCAACGACCCAATAACTAATGAGACTATGCCTCCGGCAGTGAGCGCACCATGGCTGGTAACGAAAAGTTCCGCTACAAAAAGCCCCATGGCAAGCAAGATGAAAAACACCCCTCCCCAATAAGCACTGAGCACGCCTAAAGAGTAAAACGCCAGAATCAAGCTAACACCACCAGCCACTCCAGGGAAAATCATCCCCGGATTGGAGAACTCGGTAATCAGCCCTATCGTGGCTAGAGTGAGCAAGATGTAAGCGATGTTCGGGTCGCTGATGACCTGCAGGAATCTCTCCACGGCGTTCATCTCATTCCTCGCCACCTCATAGCCAGTGGTATTAATGGTAACTTTTTCACCGCTGGCTAAAGTGACCTCCCAGCCATTTATCTGGGAAATAAGGCTTTCCAGACTATCAGCCCGCAGGTCAATGAGATTGCACTCCAACGCTTCATCATCCCGGAATGATTTGCTCTCGGTCACCGCCAGCCTTGCCTCACTAAAATTGCGACCCCGCTCCATGGCGATAGTCTCAATCCACTTAGCGGCGAACTCAGTTATCTTCTTCATTTGCTCCTCTGGTATCTGCTCCCCTCCACCACTCACCGGATGAGCAGCGCCAATGGTAGTTCCCGGCGTCATTGCTGCTATGTGGGCTGACAGGGTAATGAACGTCCCCGCTGAAGCTGCCCAGGCACCTTTAGGTGAAACATAGACCACCACAGGCACATCAGCATTCAGAATTCTGGTAACTATCTTATCCGTGGAATCAAGAAGCCCTCCCGGCGTGTTTAGCTCAATGATACAAGCAGCATCGCCACGCTCCTCCGCCTGGCTAATGCCCCTGTTGATATAGTTATATACCGCAGGAACTATGGTGCCTTCCACACGAAGAACATGAACATCGGGAGCGGCAGCGCTAACCACACCACCCCACACAAGCCCCACTACTGGAATTACCAGCAGCGCCAGAAAAACAATCCTGAAAAAAGTTTTAACCATTAGCACCTTGATTATAAGCAAAGCCCGCTAAACTATCAAATTACCAGTTAAGAGATTGTTTAGCAACCTATCCCCCTGCCCCCTTCCCTTGCTAAGGGAAGGGGGAGTGTAGGTAAGAGAGGGGTTTCACCCCTCTCTATAAATGAGGCTGTTTAATTTTGCTCCAGCTTAGGATTCACATTTGCCTTGGTTATGTCGGAAATTATTCACCTCTAAATTTTGTAGTGCGACCCTTCAGGGTCGTGCACGAGGCTAAAGCCTCGCACTACATCGTTTTACTCGGAACACCCTCCGCAATGCCAGTTTAAAGATGTAGTTGCCCAATTTATTGGACAAATGCGCCTGATGAATCAGGCAACTACAGAAATATGAAAGCTAAAATCCTAAGCACTAAATACAAAATACTAAACAATACCAAAGCACAAATGACAAAAATCCAAAACAAAACGAGTTTTGATATTTGAATTTGGAATTTAGAATTTGTTTAGAGTTTAGAAATTAGGATTTAGAATTTAAGGTTGTTGAAATGTCTAAAAACGAACGCAAAATCAAAATTAAACAGCCTTATAAAGTTAAAGAAGGAGCGCCACTTATGATGTAGTTTAGATAGATGGGTGACACATTATATGTTTATAACACTAAGAAATACTTCCTTGTCATTGCGAGCGAAGCGTGGCAATCCCGTGAAAGAGCACTCAGCGGTCAGCAGTCAGTAATCAGCAATCATCAATCAGCGATTAGCTGAAGGCTGAAAGCCGATGGCTACTAAATTCAGTTTTGAATTTAGATATTGGGATTTGTTTAGGATTTAGAGCTTGGGATTTAGGATTTCACCCCTGAGATTGCTTCGTCGTTAACACTCCTCGCAATGACAAGAGACGAGTTAGTGTCACTAATCATATGAACCAGTACAACTTATTTTAAATGATTCCAAGATATGGTATATTAAACAGCTAGAAGGGGTGTAATTGAGATGGAGCTATTTGACAAATCTGACAAGGAACAAGCCGAAGGAGAAAGCGAGATACTCTCTTACCTGAAGGAGGGAACGGAATTCGAAGCCCAAATGACCGAGCACCGCAGCGAATTGCTATTCAAGTTGTCCACTGAAATAGAAAATACCGAGGGCAACCTGAAAAAAACACAGCAACTGGTAGAAAAACTTAAGAAACATCTAAAACAGCTGCAGGAATTGCAACGAGTCCTCTCTAAATAATTTTTGGCAAACCTTCATGTCACACTCAGAAGTAAGGGTTCGCTTCGCACCCAGCCCCACAGGCTATCCTCATCTGGGTAACATCAGAACTGCGCTATTCAATTGGCTCTTCGCCAGACATCACGATGGCAAGTTCATTTTGCGCATCGAGGACACCGATGTCGCTCGAAGGGTGGCAGGAGCGGTGGAAAACATTACCGAAAGCCTGAAGTGGCTCGGGCTGGACTGGGATGAAGGTCCCTATTTTCAATCACAACGATTGCCTCTGTATCAGGAAATAGCTCGTAAATTGGTTGACCAGGGACATGCTTATTTATGCTACTGCTCCCCACACAGGCTGGAGGAAATGCGTCAAGAGCAAATGAGGAGAAAACAGCCACCGAAATATGACCGACGCTGCCGGGAGCTGACGGAGCAGCAAAGGGCTCAACTGGAGGCAAGCGGCGTCACTCCGGTAGTCCGCTTCAAAACTCCTCTTGAGGGAGAAACTTCATTCCATGACCTGATTCGAGGAAAGGTGACCTTCCAAAATGATACTCTGGATGACTTCATCCTGCTCAAGTCAGATAGCTACCCTACCTACCACCTCGCCAACGTGGTGGACGACCACCTGATGGTTATCTCTCATGTTCTTCGTGCCGATGAGTGGCTCTCCAGCACCCCCCGCCACATATTGCTGTATCAGGTACTCGATTGGCAACCACCGCAATTCGCTCACCTGCCAATGATATTGGGACCTGATAGGGCTAAGCTCTCCAAAAGACATGGCGCCACCAGCATCATTGATTATCAAAAGCAGGGTTACCTCCCCGAGGCGATGCTCAATTTCCTCTCCCTCCTCGGTTGGTCGCTTGATGATAAGACCGAGCTCTTGTCCCGGGAAGAACTGGTAAAACATTTCTCCCTGGAAAGGGTGGGGAAAGCGGCGGCAATTTTTAATAAAGATAAACTGGACTGGATGAATGGAGTTTACCTTCGTCAGCTCACTCCGGAGCAATTTGCTTCACAGTCAACCCCATTCTTACAAAGAGATTTGCCATCTTCAGTAAAGCGCCCGCTGGATGACCGCTATATCTCTACCATAACGCCTTTGATTCAAGAGCGCGCCAGAACGCTTGGTGATGTGCCTCGCCTCGCTGATTTCTTCTTTCTCGATGAGCTGGAGTATGACCAGAGCCTTCTAATCAAAGGAATGGATACCGCCTCAGCCACCAAAGTTATAGAAACCAGCCTGGAGAGACTAAAGCCTCTGGAAGCCTGGAACACCGCCTCCCTGGAAGATATCCTTCGTCCCCTGGCTACCGAGCTCGGGCTGACCACGAGTAAATTCTTCGGATTGCTGCGAGTGGCAATTACGGGACGCACCACATCTCCCCCGCTATTCCAGACCATGGCAGTCCTGGGCAAAGAAAGGTGCCTGAAACGCCTCAATAAAGCACTACAAAAAATAAATCCTAAACTCTAAATACTAAATCCTAAACAATGAACGAAACACAAAATTCAAAACAATATGACTTAGAAGAACGGACTTTGAAATTTAGCAAAGAGGCAATCACCTTTGTGAAAAGCCTCCCAAGGGACATTTCTAACGCCCAGATAGCAAACCAGCTCATCAGGTCTGCCAGTTCTATTGGGGCAAATTACCATAGAAGCGAACGAGTCCTTAGGCAAGAAGGACTTTTTGATGAGAATCAAGATTTGCCGTAAAGAAGCCAAAGAAACCATTTATTGGCTAAAACTCGTGGAACCCCAGAGGGAAGAGGAAGATAAAAGGGAATGGCTAATCGCAGAGGCAACCGAGCTTATGAAAATCTTCGGCTCAATAGCGGAGAAAGCAAAGTGAATTTTCAGGTTTGGATTTAGAGCTTTGAATTTGTTTAGGATTTAGGGTTTAGTATTTCGTGCTTAAAAAGCTTATTCCTTTTTCACCAGTGCACAAATATTGCGGGAGAAGTTCTTCACCGGGAAGCGATACGCTTTCTCAGGCGATATAATGACAATTTCAAAGCCAACTTTAACCAGTAACTTCTCAAACTCTCCGTAGCTGAAAAGGTGATAATAACGGTAAACAGTCTTCCCTCCTACCCTCCACGGCACTCTCGCCTCCTTATACCTCAGCCAGAACCTTGGCTGTCCCCAATTCCATACCGTCAGGAAAGCCTCACCCCCGGGCTTTAACACCCGCTTTAACTCCTGCAGGGCTGCTTCCCTCTCCCCTTTTCCTTCAACGTGATGATATGTAGCTACCGCCACGGCATAATCAAACGTTTCATTTCCAAAGGGCAGGGAAACAGCATCAGCCATGACCAGGTTTGCCTTAAATTGCAATTTCGCTGAGAAACGCTGTGCCTGCTTAAGCATCTCCCCCGAGAAATCCACCCCCCAGAGCTCAAACCCCCCTTTAAAAGGCAAGAAATCAGCTCCATGAGCACAACCAACATTTAATAGCCGCCCACTACGCCACCTTTGAGCCAGCTCCTCCAGTTCACCCCTTAACCGAGGCCAGTGCCTCACCCGATACCAGCTCTCTGCTATCTGGTCGAAAACCTCTCTGCTCATATCACCTTATTTTATCACCTCTCCCGCTTTTGTCATTACGAGGCACAATCCGCTTTTGTAGTGCGACCCTTCAGGGTCGTGCAGCACGAGGCTAAAGCCTCGCACTACATTTCTAAACCCTTTGTCATTGCGAGGCGTAGTTTAAAATGTAGTTGCCCAATTTATTGGGCAATTGTGCCTGATGCATCAAGCAACTACAAAATACAGCGACGAAGCAATCTCAAAGCGAGATTCCTCGCTTTCGCTCGGAACAAGGATTGCCACGCCTTCGGCTCGCAATGACAACTTAGTGACAGGTTTTGGATTTAGATATCAGGATTTGTTTGGGATTTAGAGTTTAGAATTTAGAATTTTTATTTTTTAACTTTACTATTCCCGAGTTACAGAAACCAACCCTTTCCTTATCGCCACCACCACCGCTTGTGTGCGTGCGTTCACATTAAGCTTGCGCAATATTGAGGTGATATGATTCTTCACCGTCTGCTCGCTAACGTCTAATTCATTGGCAATTTGCTTGTTAAGATAGCCTTTAGCCATATACCCCAGTATTTCCATTTCCCTGTGGGTAAGCGGCGAAGTGAACTCAGCTATCTCCTTTTCCCGGGAAAGCTCCTGGAACTGTTGCAATATCCGTTTCGCCACTTCAGGACGCTCAGTAAGTCCTCCATTTATGGGGTGCTCACCGCTGGCACATCGCTTGATGACCCTAGCTATTTCATCAGCACTGGCTTCCTTGCTCAGGTAAGCTGATGCCTGAGACTTGATTGCCTCGAAGAATTGCTCATCATCAATCTGTGGAGTAAGCACGACAACCGCCGTACTGGCTAACAATTTCTTTATCTTGCGACATAACTTCAACCCGTTAAGCGAAGGATAATCAACATCCACAAGCACTACATCCGGAGTCGAAGCTTCGATAACGGGAAGCACCTCCTCCTCAACAATACCCTGCTCCCCAATAACATCTATACCAGCCACCTTGGAAAGGCCAGCGCGTATCCCCTGCCGAAACAGCGGCTGACGGTCAATAACAAATACCTTTATTTTCTCCATTTACTTTCTCCCTCTATTTTCTGCATTTAGCCTAAGTCTACCTCAAAATAAACCAAAATGCCAGTATTTACTCACCTCACCCCCCCTCTCTTACTTACACGGGGGCGTTGAACTCCCTTCCCTTAGCAAGGGAAGGGGGTCAGGGAGATAGGTTGTTAAACAATCCCCCCAAAATGCCAGTTCAATCCCATATACCAGTTGAGTATATCATACCCCCAAATCAAGGTAACCATGGTGGCTACTGATAAAAACGGACCAAACGGGATGGGGCTTTTCCTTCCCTTCTTTCTGGCTGCCATTAAAATTGCCCCGATTATCGCACCAAGACCAGCTCCCAGCACTATTGCCACCAATACCATGGGAAAACCGGCGGCCAGCCCGATTAATCCCGCCAGTTTTACATCCCCCCAGCCCATACCCCCACGAGATGCCACCGCCAACACAAAAAAGAACAGAAAGCCAACCCCACCCCCCATGGCAACATTGGCGATGCCCTCCACAGGCCATTGCGGAAGCTCAGGTTGAATCTGTAACGCTGCTAGCACGAACGCAATCGCCATCGCAGGGTAAACTACCTTGTTGAGGATAACCCCCCTTTCCAGGTCAACCATGAATACAACGGTGAACAGGGCAGCATAAAAAATCATTGCCCCCAGCTCGGGCGACAGTCCATACTTCCAGCACAGAAAGGCGTATATCGCACCGCTGGCCAGCTCAACAAAGAAAAACTTCCTCGGAATGCTCGCTCCACAATAGCGGCATTTCCCCCTGAGCCATAAATAGCTGAATAATGGCACTAAATCCCTGGCTGCCAGCCGATGCCCGCAGGCTTCACAATGGGAAGGCGGATTTACGATGGACTCATTTCGGGGCAACCTATCGATACATACGTTGAGAAAGCTGCCTATCCCCAGCCCGAGCAAGAAAAAAAGAAATATCAGAAAAGCTTCCATCAAAGCCAATTGTTACCGCTTTCATTCCCCTAAGTCAATCCCGGGAAAAGCAAAACTCTAAATACTAAATCCGAAATACTAAACAATGTGAAGAAGCGGTCAGTAATCAGCAGTCAGCGGTTAGCTAATGGCTGAAGGCTGATAGCTGAAAGCTAATAGCTATTAAATTGAGCTTTGAATTTAGATATTAGGATTTGTTTAGGATTTAGTGCTTAGAGTTTAGGATTTCGCTTCAGTATTTTTGGATTTTAATTTGTCATTTTGACTTTTTATCTTTGATTTTTGATGTCTTTTAGGTTTACCCCCTCTCCCTCAAGGAGAGGGGAAGAGATTTATAGAGAGGGGTTTCACCCATCTCTTACCTATGAGGCTGTTTAATTTTGCTCCAGCTTTGAATTCCCATTTGTCTTGACTATGTCGGAAATTCTTCACCTCCAAATTTTGTAGTGCGACCCTTTAGGGTCGTGCAGCACGAGGCTAAAGCCTCGCACTACATTTTTAAACTCTCTTACCTACACTCCCCTTCCCTTGCTAAGGGAAGGGGGTCAGGGGGATAGGTTGCTAAACACGTATATTGATGTCTGGTGCATCAATCTCATGGGTGGTATACTGAAATTGCGCGGCAACAGCCGCGTAAAGGCGGTGTTAACTGGGAGAAGTAGTGGGACGTGAATTAAAACCGGCGCCTGACAGCCTGATTGAAGGCGGAAAATTCAACTTTGGCACGTTCAGCAGCCAGTTTAAAAAGGTAAATCCGCTGGATGCGGATAAACCGCTGGGTATGTGGCTGCCGAAGCCGATGCTCAGTTTCCGTCTCAAGGAATGGCAGGCCTTTCAACTGGGCAACAAACGCTGGTTTATTCTGGCTGTCCTTTACAATGCCAAGTTCTCTGCGCTGGCCCAATTCATAGCATATGACAAGGAAACGAAGAAAAAATACGTTTTCGATAAAATGCTGCCGCCGTGGGAAATAAAGGTGCCCGGCACCTTATGGGACGCGCAACAATGCTACCGCGACAAGGATAATTTCCTTGAAATAGTGAGCAAACTGGCGCAGGGACGGTTTTATATTCACGTCTCTATCAACGACCAAAAGGACCTGCCTGACATTGAGGCCGATTTCGAGATGTTTCACGATGAAGGCCTGGCGGAGCCTATCGTTGTTTCCATCCCATTCGGTGTGAACCGCGGTGTATATTCCCACAAATGCCTGATGCCCATGCAGGGTAGCATGACTATCGGTGGTGAGGAAGTTGGGTTCACAAGACAGGAGAGTTTCGCTATCATCGATGACCACAAAGGCTATTATCCATATGTAATGAAATACGACTGGGTTACCGCTGCCGGCTATGACCAGGGGAAACTCACAGGGTTTAACCTGACTGATAATCAGTCCATTGACCCTGAGAAGTATAATGAGAATTGCCTATGGTATGACGGCAAACTGCAATTACTGCCCCCGGTGAAATTTGAAAGGCCGGGTGGGGTGGAAAGCGACTGGCTGATACGGGACAAATACGGCAGGGTGGACCTCTCTTTCAAACCCGAGACCATGAACAAGATAGATATGAACCTGCTGTTGATTAAAGTGAAGTATTTTGGTCCTTTCGGCTATGTCAGTGGATTCATTAAGGATATGAACGGCAGCAAAGTAATTATTGACCGATACTTCGGTATGGGCGAACAGAAATACGTGAGGGGCTAATCAGGATGATCCTGAGAATTGAATCCTGAACGGGAAGCGGCGGTTACATATCAAATCGACCCCTTTACTCCAGATTTCACCTGTTATAAAATATCCCGAATAAGGGCGAAAATGTAGTGCGAGGCTTTAGCCTCGTGCACGACCCTGAAGGGTCGCACTACTAAACTTGGAGGTTAATAGTTGAAACAATTGCGAAAATTGATGGAGAAGGTGCGCCAGGGTAAAGGCGGTTTCACCCTGATTGAGGTACTAATTGTACTTCTCATACTAAGCATCCTTGTCGCAGTGGTAGTATTCAACGTCGGTGGCTTCATCGGCCAGGGCACTGAACAGATAGCGAAGATGCAGGGCAACCTCGTGCAAACCGCTATCGTTGCCGCTATGGCCCAGGAATCAGCGGCAAACGTAGTGGAGGGCTACATTGGGGAGAATGGCACCTCGATAAAAAATCCCGTTACTTGGGTGCTCAGGGTAGATAGTACGGATGTAACTATGTCGAAATACATTCAAAACGCTATCATCGGTTACTGGGAGTGGGATGCTAGCGGCACCATTATTGAGGGCGAGTATACCGGCGGTGGTGGCAAAACCTGTACATACAACATGACATCTGGCTGGGACTGCCCATAATGGAATCCTAAATACCAAGCTCAATTTAGTAGCTATCAGCTTTCAGCCTTCAGCCAGTAGCTAACCACTGACTGCTTTTTCATATTGTTTAGTATTTCGGATTTAGAATTTGATCAGGGGATTGCCACGCCTTCGGCTCGCAATGACAACAAGAAGCCGCCATGACACTCTCCTCTTGTCACTGCGAGGTACACCCTCTTTTTGTAGTGCGACCCTTCAGGGTCGTGCACGGGGTTAAAGCCTCGCGCTACATCTTTAAACTTTGCTCTGTCTTTTTGCCCTTTGCTTTTTGACTTTTGCTCTACTTCCCCCCATCCGTACTGCTACTATATTCCTATTGACGCCGTAACCCACCATGCATATCATTAAGTTATACAGCAATAACTAACATAAGGAGGTGATGCTTGGGGACATAGTAATATGGCAAAAACAGTGGTGAGGTTTGACCTCACCGGTCGTAACTGGTTAAATAAAAAATATCCAAGAAAGGAGGTAAACTAAGTGAAAGCATTAAGAAGTCTGATGAAGAAGGTGAGTAAGGGCGAAGGCGGTTTTACCCTGATTGAGCTGCTGATTGTGATTATCATCCTCGGTATCCTTGCCGCCGTGGTGGCGTTTAACGTCGGTGGCTTCCTCGGAGCAGGAACTTGCGAGACCGCCAAGACCGAGGCATCCTCGGTACAAACTGCCATCATCGCCGGCATGGCTGACTATAGCGCGGGGTCAGTAACGGAGGGTACACTATTACCCACTGACTCCGCCAAGAACGTTACTTATCCGGGTGGAAGCTTCGCACTGGAAGACTATCTGCATCTGCCAACCCATGGCAACTGGACCTGGGGCACCGGCGGTGTAGTGACTGACGGCGAATACGCCGGCGGTGGCAAAACCGCATACTTGAACAGTAGCGTCTGGGGCGGGGACGCCTGCTTGTAAAAATTTCTGCACCTCAAAGAGCCCGGCGGCTAAAACCGCTGGGCTTTTTGTTTATTTCCAAGGAGCGAGAGACTCCTCACTTATGCTCGGACCAAGCTCCGTAATCTCGAAATATAGCGTGCCATAATACTTAGCGATAGGCTTCACGTCGGTGTCTTACAAGCATTACATTAATAATCTTTTGCCCATCATCGATTTCGTATATGACCCGGTAATCTCCTACCCTAATTCGCCACGCATTCCTGGAGCCAGAGAGCTTACGGCAATTTCTTGGTCTGGGATTCTCAGCTAACCCTTTAATAGGAGATTGTTTAGCAACTCCCCTCTGTCATTGCGAGCGAAGCGTGGCAATCCTTGTTGCGAACGAAGTGAAGCAATCTCTGAGAGATTGCTTCGTCGCTAGCGCTCCTCGCAATGACAAATAAACAACCTTTAATAGAGGAGATGACTTTATGAAAATGTTTCGCTGATAGTCGCTTTAGATTTTGTTGAGCTGTTCGCTCTAAATAAATTTCATACACCAGGCGTATATTCGTTCAAGAAATCGTCCAGTTTCTTAAATTCCAGCGGTCTCTTTCTCATCTTTTCAAGCGCTGTGAGGTCTTCCATATCATCCAGGCGTTCTAGCATTTCACGGTATTCCTCTATATCAAGGATGACTTCTGCTGGCTTCCCATCTTTCAGGATAATATCCGGAGCCTTTCTTTTAGCCTTCATGCCTTCACCTCCATTTATCTGGTGTTAGTGCCTTCTTACAGAGGCGGGTTATTATGCATTATGCTATTATAACAGCAATATCAAAAATCAAACATAAAAAGTCAAAATTACAACTCAAAATGCAAAAATATTTTCATTTTTAAACTTTGCTCTGTCATTTTGACCTTTGATTTTTGACTTTTGACTTTCCCCTTCCATCCTCAGCTATACACCAGTATCACCTGCGGAGTGGGCTCTTCCTCGGGGAGCTCCTCCCCGTTCCTCCTCCTCTCCTCCAGGCATTTCTCCACTGACTGCCGGGTGTTACTCAGACATTCATCAAAGGTCTTGCCCTCGCCTTGCGCTTCGGGAATAAAAGGACAGCTCCCGACATAGTGATAGGAAGTCCTTTGCCTGATGATAATGCTATAGAGCATAAGCAGGCTAATTATAACACGCCAAACTGAAGCTCCGGAGCCTGATTTCTAAAATCAAAATAACGAATTAACCCCCTGTCATTGCGAGGAGCATCCTTTTCTGTCATTGCGAGGAGCGGTAGCGACGAAGCAATCTAACAAAGCTGAAGGTCTTGAGATTGCTTCGCTTCGCTCGCAATGACTATAAGAGAAGCGGGCAATGCCAAACAGGCCTTCTTGACTTCGTCCATTTCTGGCGGTATATTCTGCCCTAATATGCCCGAATCCAAGAAGCTGGAGCGAGTCTATGGATTTGATGAGGTCGCCCTCGTCCCCGGAGATGTAACAGTTAATCCCGACCAGACCGATATAGAGTTCAAACTGGGAGAGCTGACTTTTGCCATTCCCATTCTAGCCTCGGCTATGGACGGTGTAGTTGACCCATCCTTTGCCATTAAATACAGCAAGCTCGGGGGACTGGCAGTGCTCAACCTCGAGGGAATCCAGACAAGATATGAAAATCCCGAGGAAATACTCGCCCAAATTACCCGGGCTCCGGAAAACGAGACCACTGCTTTGCTTCAGAAAATCTATTCCGAGCCCATCAAGGAGAGGCTCATCGGAGAACGTATTGAGACGATTAAAAAAGCGGGCGCTGTCTGTGCGGTGTCGCTCACACCAGCAAACACCAAAAAATTATCCCCCATAGCTAAGGAGGCCGGAATCGATGTGATGGTAGTGCAATCAACGGTAACCACCGCTCGTCATATCTCCAAGAGCTATAAAGGACTTATATTGTCCGAGCTGTGCCAGACGATGTCGTTACCCATCATCGTGGGCAATTGCTGCAGCTACTCTGCGGCTCTTGAGTTGATGAGGACGGGCATCGATGCCATCCTGGTTGGCGTTGGTCCTGGCGCTGCCTGCACCACCAGGGAAGTCATCGGCGTTGGGATGCCCCAGGTAACCGCCACTATAGAGTGCGCCGCCGCTAGAAAAGCCTATGTTAAGGAAAGTGGCAAATATGTGGCAGTGATAACCGATGGAGGTATCCGCACTGGGGGCGACCTGTGCAAAGCATTTGCCTCCGGCGCCGATGCAGTCATGATTGGTTCCCCCTTTGCCCAGGCCAGGGAAGCACCGGGTAGAGGCTACCACTGGGGGATGTCCCATCCCCACCCATCACTACCACGGGGAACGAGAGTCAAGGTAGGAACCAAGGCAACCCTAAAGCAAATTCTGTTCGGTCCCACCTCGGTCACCGATGGCACCCAGAACCTGGTAGGCGCCTTACGCACTGGAATGGGTGTCTGCGGCGCCAGAACGACAAGGGAGATGCATAACGCCAGAATGGTCATCGCCCCATCGATAAAGACCGAGGGAAAATACCTCCAGGCTACGCAGCTTGTCCCCTAAGATTGCCTCGGCGGGCAAAGGGTCTCTTTGACACTGTTCAGCGACTATATTAGAATTGAAGGTAAGGGGGTAGGGATGCTAACAAAATACATTGAGCGGGCAATGAGGAAGGCGAAATACGAAATCCTTCCTGATGACAATACATTTTATGGATACATCCCCGGGTTTGATGGTGTTTACGCCAATGCCAAGGATTTAGGGACATGCCAGAGTGAGCTGAGAGAAGTCTTGGAGGAATGGATTTTGCTTAGTGTCTCTCGCCACCTGCCACTACCAATTGTTGATGGAATCAGCTTAGTAATAGAGGAAGCCGTTTAGTGCCCTGGCTTGGTCCAATAAAGAGGGAAGAACTAGTGCGCTATTTACGAGTTTTAGGTTTTGAAGGTCCTTATTCTGGCAAAAACACCAGTTTATGCTGAAAGGTGTGGTTCGCTTACGAATCCCTAATCCACATCAGAGGGACATCGGGAAGGAGTTGCTCTCCAGGATTATCAAACAAGCGGGAATAGATAAGGAAACCTGGGAAAAGCTGTGACTGTGATTACAAATTAGATAAACCGGAGATTAGAAACCACGCTCCGAAGCCAATCAAAATCAGGGCACAAACACTGAAAACAATCCGCGGCACCCTCCCTGTCCACCACTTTCGCGACTTAAACGTGCCCAGGGAAAGAAACTCGCTCCATATTAAATCGGAAGGCCAGTGCACCACAGCGAGAAGAACAACTCCGATGACTCCAAACAGGGCAGCACCAGTTATCAATGCCGCACCTATGGTAATCCACCACACATAGAAGGCAGGATTAGTCGCCGTGACCACAATACCTGTGACTATAGAGTTGCGAGGCAGACCACCCACTTCTCCAGGGGCATCACCGGCAGTGCGAAACATTCGGAAACCAAGGTAAAACAACGCCACTCCACCAGCAATATAGATGATACTTACCACCAACGGTAAACCAAGGAAATACCCCACCCCCAGATAAATTGCTGCGATGAGTGGCAATTCGATTACGCCATGCCCTACAGCAATCAAGGCTCCGGCATTTTTGCTACCATAGCCCTTGGCTATAGTAGCGGCGGTCATCGGTCCGGGTAGCATAGCGCCAGTGAGGGAAATCCCGGCAACAGATAACAAAAATAAACCCAAGCTCGTCTCCATAATCCTCTTTTTAAATTGTAAGGTATAATGTGCTTGTCATATCATTGCGAGGAGCGCCCCCTTTGTCATTGCGAGGAGCGCTAGCGGTTGCGAGGCGTAGCCGAAGCAAACTGGAGCATGAGATTCCTCGTTTTACTCGGAACAAGCTCCGCAATCTTCTTTCCCGGGATTGCCACGCCTTCGGCTCGCAACGACGAAGAAAAAGGCTCGCAATGACACTGAAAGGCGGGCAATGCCAAACATGCGCGTAATGGCATGCAGCTAGATTTCTTCCTCGTCCTCTTCCTCTTCTTCCTCAACAGGCATACCGCCGTAATGAGGAAGTGCCACACCAATTCCCCCTCTTTCCCGCTTTCTTCGCCGCGGTAAATCAGCAATCACCTCCCGCAATCTCGAAAGCTGCTCAGGTGGTTGCCCTGGAGAAGCAACTATGCCATCTATGCCCGCTTCCCATAGACCGTTAATTTCAGACTTGGTCACCGACGGAGCTACCTCCATTAACAGCGGCTTAGTCATTAAAGCGCCGAAACGGCGACAAAAGAGCAAGTGTTCAATAGTGATAGTTGGCTCCCGATTAACTAGAAGCACACCATCGATTTCAAGCTCGCCAATGGGTCTGATTAAATCGTATCCCAAAGACATCTCTACAGCGAGAAACTTCCCCAATTCCTTTGTTTCCAGTGCTCCTATCGGCATCTTCATATCAAAAACGATGAAGTCACCGCCCGAGGCATCAATTTCAGCTACCTCAAGGTTGCTTCCTTCACCACAAAACACGCCAACGGGAATATTCCCCATAGCTTCAGCTATTTGCCTCAGCTTACCACCCTCTCCGGTCTCAAATATCAGCCCAGCATCTATGCTACTGGCTATCGCCTCAGCTTCCTTAATATCCTTACCTCTCATGCCCGCGATAAGCAACATCGTCGGCGTTGCTGATTTAGCGCTAGCCGGGCGAAACCCCATTTGGGGAGAAGGCTTAGAAAAACGGCCCAACTTATCAACCAAGTTACTCATTTTACCTCCAAGCCAGCGGTCGGATTCGAACCGACGACCAGCGGTTTACGAAACCGCTGCTCTACCCCTGAGCTACGCTGGCATATTTCGTTTAATTATAGCTAAAAAATGGAGACAAGGATAGTGCTGGTAGCTTTCAGCAATCAGCCCTCAGCTATCAGCCTTATACTGATTACTGACTGCTTCTTTATTTTTGTTCTGTCATTTTGCCTTTTGATTTTTGAGTTTTGCTTTTCCCGGGATTGTATCGCCTTCGGCTCGCAACGGCTCCCCTTTATTGTCATTGCGAAGAGTAGTTTAAAAATGTAGTTGCCCAATTTATTGGGCAATTGTGCCTGATGAATCAGGCAACTACAAAATTCGGAGGCGAAGGGCTCGCAATGACATGTAGAGAAGGGACTCTTGACAGCCTCCTTTGAGATATAAGATGATGAAGCAGGAATTTGAAACCAAAATTAATTGCCATAGATGGTCCCGTAGCAGCGGGCAAGAGCAGCGTAGGGCTTTTGCTTGCTGAAAGATTAGGCTATCTTTTCTTCGACACTGGCCTCATGTATCGCGCTTTTACCGTGAAAGCAATCAAATTGGGTATTCCTCTGGAAGACCCAGATAAGCTTTCCAGATTAGCAGGAGCAACCAGGTTTGACTTTGTTCCCAGCAATAAGCGGTGCTTCTCTTTGCTCATTGATAGCGACGATGTCTCCGCTGAGCTAAACCGCCCTGAGGTGAATGAAGAAGTTGCCATAGTAGCAAAGGTAGCCGGGGTGCGCCGGGCAATGGTGGCAGCACAACGAATGGTAGCTCAGCGAGGCAAAATAATAATGGCGGGGAGGGATATCGGCACAGTAGTCCTACCACAAGCTGAGCTAAAGGTCTTTCTTACCGCCTCACTCGAACAGAGAGCTCTCCGGCGCTACAAGGAACTATCCCAGAAAGGGGAAAAAACAAATTATGACCTTGTGCTTGCTTCCCTGAAGAAGCGAGACGAAGCTGACTTCACTCGTTCTATCTCCCCGCTTAAACCCGCCAGCGATGCCATGGTTATCGAAACCGAAAACCTCACCCTGGAACAAGTAGTTGATAAAATATACGCCTTAGCAGTAAAACAGTGACCTCATCTCAAAAGATTGTAGTAACTATCATTAAGCCGTTATACCATATTTTCCTCTCCTGGGAAGTTAGAGGAAGGGGAAATGTGCCTTCATCCGGCCCGCTTATCGTGGTCGCCAACCACGTGCATGTCATCGATGGTGAATTGCTGTTGTTCGGCGTCTCGCGGTGGATAACTTTTATCGCTAAAGAACCGCTGTTCCACTATCCTGTGCTGGGGTCTCTCCTCCGCTGGGCAGGAGCTCTGTCAATACCCCGCCAAAACACATTGAGCGATATCAAAGGATTGCTCCAACAAGTTGAACAAACGCTGAACAAAGGCTCGGTTATCGGGATATTCCCTGAAGGGAAAAGAAGCCACCAGGGAAAACTCCAGGCCGGTAAACCTGGACTTGCCGTGCTTGCTTCACGAATGCACATCCCCATCCTTCCTGTAGGCATCAGTGGCACGGATAAGATTCATGGCATAAGCTGGCTCTGGAAGCGTCCTCATATAATCATTAATATCGGGAAACCTTTCTATCTCCCCCAAGCCAAGGGCAGGCTAACCAAGCCACAGAGGAAAGCGCTAGCCGATTTGATGATGCACGGAATAGCTGCCCTCCTCCCTCCCGAATATCAAGGTGTCTATGCCAAACATGGAGATTGAGGTAGCTCGGGAAATCGGGCTGTGTTTTGGCGTCAGACGAGCAATAACGTTACTGACCGAAGCTGCAAGCAAATATGGGAAGGTAGAAATACTGGGGCCTGTGGCACACAACCAACGATTAGTGCAACAGCTAGATAAAGCAGGGGTAAAGATGGTGGCTAATTTAGAGGACGTAAGAGGAGAAGTCATCGCCATTCCCACTCACGGAGTAGGTCCTGATGTGCTATCGAAACTGGAAGCTCCCAAGCTCAACATCATTGATGTCACCTGTCCCATAGTCAAAAGGGCTCAATCGGCTGCTACTAAACTAGCCCGGGCTGACTTTACCGTCATTATCTTTGGAGAGGCAGAACACTCTGAAGTCACAGGGCTCTTAGGCTGGACAGGGGGAAAAGGGATGGCTGCCCTCAGCGTGAAACAGATTGCCAGCCAGATGAAGCAACCTCCACCAGCCCGTTTGGGCATTATCTCTCAGACCACTCAAAATAAAACCTCATTTACCAATTTCGTCAATCAAGTTATCACCACCTTCATTCCAAAAACCAGTGAGATAAGCATCATCAACACACTGTGCCAGGCAATACAGACGAGGCTGGAAGCAGCGATAAAGTTAGCTCAAAAAAGCCAGCTCACCATAGTAATAGGAGGACGCAACAGTGCTAATACCAAACGACTTGCCGAAGCTTGCTCCGCCATCGTGGAAACTCACCCAGTAGAAACAGCGGAGGAGATACAGAAATCATGGCTCACCGGCAAGCACCACATTGGCATTACCGCTGGAGCATCCACTCCTGATGAAGCGATACAAGAAGTAATAGCAAAACTAAATTCTTTAGCTTAGTGTTCAACCATCATGCCTGGTTCCTGGTCTATATTGCCATTGCGAGCCCCTTTTTTTGTCATTGCGAGCCGAAGGCGTGGCAATCCCTTAAAAAATCAAAATGCAAAATGAGGAAGGTCCTTACCTTTTATAGTATCCCGCATAACTTCGTACAAAAATCCCTCTAAATCCCCCTTTAAAAAAGGGGGAGTAAGGGGGATTTGACATTCCAGGAAAGCAAGTTGGGATTATAAATAGTTTTGTGCCTGACTATAATTTGTCATTTTGACTTTTTATCTTTGATTTTTGATATTGCTTGGGATTTGGATTTCCCCTGCGGGGTGTCAGTACAGGCTGCTTCGCCGCCGGATTTTGTAGTTGCCTGATTCATCAGGCACAATTGCCCAATAAATTGGGCAACTACATTCTTAAACTACGCTTCGGAATGACACCCAGCACAGGGGCTTAGCCAAGCTGGTCAGCTAACTTCCGGCCACCAAGGAGATGCAGGTGAAGATGAGGGACTACCTGTCCTCCTTCAGAACCACAATTTATCGCCAGGCGATAGCCTTTCTCGGCAATTCCTTCCTTTTCAGCCAACTTCTTAGCTAACAATATAAGACGCCCAATGAGCCCTTCCTGCCGTTCACCAACCTCGGCTAAAGACGAAATGTGAGCTTTAGGGATGATAACTATATGAACCGGCGCCATGGGATGAATGTCCCTGAAGGCAAGAAAATCTTCATCCTGGTAAATAATATCGCCGGGTATTTTGCCACTGACGATGTCACAAAAGACGCATTTCTCCATCCTGTTAACCAACTACTCCTTCCTTCCTCAATTTGTCAATCTCCCCCTTGCGGTAGCCCAAGCTTGCCAATACCTCGTCGGTATGCTCTCCAAGAAGAGGAGATAAGCTCCTCACTTTCCCCGGGGTATCTGATAACCTGGGCACTATGCCCAGTTGCTTCACTTTACCTAAAGTAGGATGCTCCACCTCTATTACCATCTGGCGATGAATTACCTGAGGGTCAGAAAAAACCTCGTCCAGCGTATAAACTTTCCCCACAGGAATATCCTTTTCAGTCAGCAATTCAAACCATTCATCTCTGGTCTTGGTCAAAAAAGCCTGTTCCAAGAAAGAGCGTATCTCATCCCATTTTTTATCCTGCAATTTGTTGACGGTATGGGTAACAGAGAAATGGTAAGGGGCATAATCCTCCCTGCCAAATAATTCACAAAGGCTTTTCCAGAAATGAGGCTCAATACAGCCAATGGTGACATATTTGCCATCCTTGGTTTCATATACCCCGTAATAAGGGTAGGCACCGTGAAGCGCCGTTTCCCCCCTCTTGGTAACCAATCCGGCGAGGAAATAGGCTACAGTAAACTCACCCAGAAGCGATAACGCTCCATCCATATAGGCTACATCTATATATTGCCCCTTGCCCGTTTTATTTCTGGCGAGCAAACCCATCAGAATACCGATGACTCCATATAAAGACGCTCCGGCAAGGTCAGCGATTAGATTCATTGGAACAGCCGGCGGAGCCCCTGGCGGACCCATCAAGCCAAGAACCCCGGCCAGAGAGATATAGTTAATGTCATGCCCCGAGAAATTACAATAAGGACCATCCTGACCGTATCCACTAAGTGAACAATATACTATCTTAGGATTCAGCTTGCTGATAGTCTCATAATCTACCCCCAACCGCTTGACCACTCCGGGTCGGTAACCCTCGATAATAACATCTGCTTGTTGTGTCAAACGGTAGAATATCTCACGTCCTTTATCTGACCTGAGATTGAGCCCAATGCTTTTCTTATTGCGATTATAAGCGAAATAAGCTGCTTCAGCCCTTCTCTCCTCCCCTTTCGGGGAAGGTCCCCCTCCAGCAAGGGGGGAAGGAGTAGGCATCTCAACCTTAATCACTTCAGCACCAAAGTCTCCCAGTATCATAGTGCAAAAAGCACCGGGCACAAGCCCTGATAAATCAAGAATCTTAATTCCTTCCAAGGCTAACATCGTTCCTCCTGCTACTTTGATTACTTCCTTGTCTTTCAGCTGCCCCACTTGCCATGCCAACCTCCAGCAAACGCTTAATGATAATACCTTGAGAGGAACAAGTTGGCAACCTTCTATATCCGAGATTGTTTATCAACCTATCCCCCTGACCCCTTCCCTTGCTAAGGGAAGGGGGAGTGTAGGTAAGAGAGGGGTGAAACCCCTCTCTATAAATCTCTCCCCCCTCTCCTTTGAAGGAGAGGGGGATAAAGGGGGTGAGGTTAGTAAACACTCTCTATATCGCGAGCCCTTTCGTGTCGTTCCGAGCAGCGTAAACCAACCCCGAGGCAAATATAGCGATGAGATTGCTTCGGCATTCCATGCCTCGCAATGACGATAAGGGAAGTCATTGCGAGGCAAAGGCGTGGCAATCCCTTTTAGACCCTTCCCCTCCACTTCGTTCAGGGTCAGGGTAACAAAATCCTCCCACCTCTCTCTTGAAGAGAGGGAGAAATAGAATGAGGACCGCAACTACATGATGAACATGAAAATTATAAAAGACATTTGATTTACATATTCTCTGTCTTTTTTATAATCTTATAACTTACTATAATATCATGCGAGGTAATACACTTTGACAATTGCCCTGCAGAAATAAAGATGAAAAATAACGACCAAAAAATCACAGAAACGGTCAAAAAAATCGCAACAAAGAAAGGATTCCCCGATATCGAGATTTCCGCAACAGAGGGAATCGTGCATCTTGGTGGGCAGGTTAATTCATGGAACGAAGTTATTGAGGTAGGGCATGCTGTGGGTGAACTAAAGGAAGTCCAAGAGGTAGTAAATGACATTACCGCCAAGGAAATTGAGGGGAAAAAGCAAGAAGGAAAAAGAGAAGGGGAAAGATTAACGAAACCCAAGTTCTACAACCCACGCCTGCCAGGAAGAGCAGACGTAGTTATAATCGGTGGCGGTGTAATAGGCTGTTTCATCGCCAGGGAACTCTCACGTTATAAGTTGGATATTGTCCTTCTAGAAAAAGAATTGGATATTGGATGCGGGGCATCCAAAGCGAACAACGCCCAGGTTCATACTGGAATAGCTGAACACTCTGGTACGTTAAAGAAGGAATTATGCGCCAGGGGGTGGCCCAAATTCACTGCGATATCCAGAGAACTCGATGTTCCATATAAGAAAAATGGACTATTGGTCTTACTGACAAAGGATACTCTTTCACGAAAGATTCCTTCTTTTATTGCGAATTTCATCTTGAAGTATGTGTTCCCACTTATTATCGTGAGAAAAGGAAAGAAAGTAGGTGATAAACCTCGAGTTATCAAAGGGGATGAATTATTTAAGATGGAGCCAAACCTAACGGATAGGGCTCTTGTAGGAATCCTGCTGCCCAATTACGGGGTTACTTGCCCTTTCAGGATAACTATCGCCGCGGCTGAAAATGCAATCCAAAATGGGGGCAAAGTTTTGCTGGACACGGAAGCAACAGATATCCAGATTGAAGATGGAAGGGTAAAAAGTGTAGTAACCACCAGGGGGAAAATCGAAACCTCGTTTGTCATTAACGCAGCGGGGTTATTCGCGGACGAAGTTGCGGAAATGGTTGGAGCAAGAGACTTCACCATCCACCCGAGAAAGGGAACTACCCTCTTGTTCGACAAAGGAATGGAGGGATACGTCAATCATCAAGTGAGTGAACAGCGATTGCCTCGAAACCCTTATACAAAAGGCGGTGCAGTGATGATAACGGTGGACGGAAACATAAACTGGGGACCTACTGCTGTTGAGGTTCCAGATAAAGAAGATAAATCTATTACAGGTGAAGAAATTGCAGAGATGTTTGACGAATACGGCTCCACTTTCCCCAATTTCCCAAAGAAGTCAGTGATTACATACTTTGCCGGTGTAAGAGCAGCGACCTACAAGGAAGATTTCTTTATCAAAGCATCCAGGAAAGTTCACGGATTTGTGAGTGTTGCAGGAATTCAATCCCCTGGTTTAGCTGCTGCACCAGCAATTGCAGAAATGACGATAAATATCCTGAAAGAGACAGGTTTAAAATTGGAACAGAAAGAGGACTTTAATCCGATACGCAAAGCACCGCCTGTTTTTGATAAGTTGAGCACAGAAAATAAAAAGAGTTTGATAGCAAAGAATCCACTTTATGGACATGTTATTTGCAGGTGCGAGCATGTAACTGAGGGAGAAATAGTTGATGCAATTCATTCCCTGGTTCCTGCTTTAACTATTGATGCGATTAAACGAAGAACTAGAGCAGGCATGGGTAGATGCCAGGGTGGATTCTGTGGTCCCAGGGTGGCATCAATCCTGGCTAGAGAATTGGTTATTCCTTTAGAGGAAGTAACGAAAAGCGGCGCTGGTTCAAGCCTGTTTATAGGAAAAACTAAAAGTTTATTAGAAGAGAAAGTAAATGCTTGAAGTTGACCTGGGTGTGATTGGTGGCGGTCCTGCAGGATTGGCCTCTGCAATAAGTGCTTATAAAGAAGGTATCAACGATGTTCTAATAATCGAAAGAGATATGGAATTGGGAGGAATACTTCCCCAATGCATTCACGATGGCTTTGGAAATTTTATCTTCGGTGAAATGCTGACTGGTCCAGAATATGCACAGCGTTACGTAGATGAATTAAAGAAAACTGCAATTAAAGTTAAGTTAAACACGATGGTTCTCGAAGTAAATTCAAATAAGAGAATAATCGCAGTTAATCCAGAAGATGGATTATTGGAAATAGAAGCAAAGGCGATTATTCTCGGCATGGGGTGCAGAGAAAGGACAAGGGCAAACATTTTGATTCCTGGAGATAGACCGGCAGGAATTTACGCCGCTGGAGTTACTCAGCGATACATGAACATTGAAGGCATCATGCCGGGTAGAAAAATAGTTATCCTTGGTTCTGGGGACATAGGATTAATTATGGCCAGAAGATTTACCTTGGAAGGTGCAGAAGTAGAAGGTGTATACGAAATCATGTCAAATCCTGGGGGATTAACTAGAAATGTGGTTCAATGTCTGGAAGATTACAATATACCACTTTACCTCTCTCATACCATCACCAATATCAAAGGCAGAAGCAGAGTAGAAGGAGTAACTGTAGCGAAAGTTAATTCAGAGATGCAGCCAATAAAGGAGACAGAGAGGTTTATTCCCTGCGATACCGTGGTTCTATCTGTTGGTTTAATTCCAGAAAATGAACTTTCCCAAAAAGCAGAAGTAGAGATGGATTGGAGAACGAGCGGGCCTATCGTAGACGAGCGAATGGAAACATCTGTCCCAGGTATCTTTGCCTGTGGAAACGTGGTTCATGTGCATGATTTAGTAGATGATGTTTCTGAATCCGCGAAAGTAACTGGGAAAGGGGCAGCAGAATATATCACTGGAAAAGTAAATAGAAGAAAAATTCCTATAACTGTAAAGAATGGAAGAAATGTCAGCTATGTCATCCCGCAAATTATTCGTGGAGAGAAGTTTGGCGAAAGCATCAAATTATACTTACGTGTTAAAGAAACAGAGAGAAATGTGAGAGTCATTGCTTCATCCGGTGAAGAAAAAATCTTTGCCAAAAAAGAAAGAGCCGTTAGGCCACCTGAAATGATTAAATTAAATCTTTCTCCAAATGTTTTGAATAAAATTACTGGAAATGAACTAATAATTGCGGTGGAAAAAGATGAAAAGAAGTCATAATTTTACCTGTATACAATGTCCACTGAGTTGTCAGATAGAGTTAATTGAAGAAGAGGGAAAAATCCTAGAAGTGAAAGGTAATTTATGTAAACTAGGGGGAAAATATGCTATTGCCGAGTTCACCAACCCAGTTAGAATTCTGACCACCACAGCTTATATCCAAAGAGGCATATTGCCAATGTTGCCCATAAGAAGTGAAAAACCAATACCCAAAAATTTGATGATGAAATGCATGAAAGAATTGGCTAAAATTAGAGTAACAGCACCCATCAAATGTGGAGATATAGTTTGTGAAAATATCTTAAATACCGGGATAAACATAATCGCTTCCCGAGATCTGCCGGAGGAGAGGTGAAAATGGAAAAATATATAATCGCCCATGATTTAGGAACAACCAACAATAAGGCGGTGCTTGTTACTACAGATGGCAGAATAGTTGATTCTGTGAGACAAACCTATCCCTCGGGCATCGTTATGCCTAAATCAGGCTATGCGGAGCAGGTCCCTGATGAATGGTGGAATGCAGTTGTTTCGACGACAAAAAACCTTCTCCAAAAGACCCAGATTAAATCTGATGATATTGCCGGAATGACGTTTGCCACCCAGATGCAAGGCTTCATGCCGGTAACAAAAGAAGGTAACCCTCTTACTAACAGCTATATATGGATAGATGCCAGGGGAGCCAGGTTAGCCAAAGAAAGGCTATATAAGGGGCTAATAAAGTTTAAAGGCTATCCCCCACTCAAGATTTTGAATTTCCTGCGAATAACAGGCGGAGCACCCGGCATCACCAGCGGTAAGGACCAAATTCCGAAGATTTACTGGTTGGAGGAGAACCTGCCTGAGATATATAAAAATTGTTACAAATTTCTTGATGTAAAGGATTACATAATCTTCAAGCTGACAGGCAAGATGGTCACATCCACAGACCTTGCGGTAGTATGGTGGCTCCTCGACACCAGGAAGAACAGTCCTCACTATAATCATTGGTCTCAGAAGCTTTGTAACATGGCTGGTATCCCTATGGAAAAGCTTGCTGAAGTCCAAAGCCCTACTTTTATTGTTGGCGGCCTGACGGAAGAGGCAGCAAAAAAGACAGGTTTAAAACAGGGGACGCCGATAATAAATGGAGCAGGCGATATGACCTGTGCCGCGGTTGGTTCAGGGGCAATGCACGACGGGGAACTCCACATCAATTTGGGTACATCGGGCTGGATAGGAGGCCACGTAACAAAGCGGAAGGTTGATATTGCTCACTACACCGGTTGCGTCGGAAGCGCCTATCCTGAAAAATATTATCTTGTCATGGGACATCAGGAACTATCTGCTGGGGCATTCGAATGGCTGATTAGAGAAGTGCTCTATCCTAAAGAGGCGCTATGGAAGCAGACAGACGTGGAAGCGGGAACACCACCGTATGCTCTTTTTGAACAAGAGGCGAGTAAGATTTCCCCAGGGTCTGATGGGCTAATATTTACTCCCTGGCTCTTTGGTGAGCGCTGTCCTCTTGATGATTATGCAGTGCGGGGCGGTCTGCACAATTTAAGTCTTGATCATTCCCGAGGTCATATAATCCGTGCTGTCTACGAAGGAATAGCCCTTAATCTGAAGTGGGCTTTATTTACAGTCGAGAATTTGTATTCTAAGGTCGATGAATTACGGATAATCGGCGGCGGGGCGACAAATGACCTCTGGTGCCAAATTATAGCTGATGTAATGGACAGGAAAATACAAAGAGTCGAAGATGTGCAAACGGCAGTGGCAAGGGGAGCTGCCATGCTCGGCAGCTTCGCTCTGGGTTATATAAAAAACTTCGAGGATATAGAAAAATATATAAAGGTTGAAAGGACATTTAGCCCCGACAGTAGAAACAGGGCAGTTTACGATAAGCTTTTCGATAAGTTTAAGGATGTTTATAAACTCAACAAAAAATGGTATAAATCCTTAAATAGCTAAGTTACTTCGTTTCCAAAACCATAGGAATATATCAACAAATATGAGCACGGGCTATTGACGAAGCTAAAAAAATATGTTATTCTTAAAAATTGCCACCGACAAGTATAGCGGTGAGCTTAAATAGAATAAAGTTTGGCGTTAGCCGCTCGGATCGGCAGGGACCGGGACGGTAAGAAAAAGTATAAAAGGCCCTCTTGGTGTTGCCAGGAGGGTTTTTTTGTTTGCGATGTATAACAGCATAACGGATGTCCCCGGAATCAAGGTAGGACACTATACCGATAAAGAAGGGATGACCGGCTGCACCGTCATTCTCTGCGAAAAAGGAGCGGTGGCCGGTGTCGATGTTAGTGGCTCAGCCCCGGGAACAAGGGAGACCGATGTCCTTCGCCCCGGAAATCTGGTGGAAAAAATCCACGCCATTCTTCTCAGCGGAGGCAGTGCCTTTGGCCTACAGGCAGCTGGCGGCGTTATGAAATACCTTGAGGAGCGCGGAATCGGTCACCAGACCGCTGCTGGCAAGGTCCCCATAGTTCCCGCAGCTATTATTTACGATTTAGTAGTAGGTGACCCAAAGGCGAGACCCGATGCTGCTCATGGCTATCAAGCTTGCCTCGCTGCCACTGACGGAGAAGTTCCTGAAGGATGCGTCGGCGCAGGAACTGGAGCAGCGGTGGGAAAGATTCTCGGCATAGATAAAGCTACCAAAAGTGGCTTGGGAACCACCAGTCAGAAAGTAGGCGGTGACGTCATCGTGGCTGCCCTGGCAGTGGAAAATGCCTTTGGAGACGTTATTCACCCCAAGACAGGAAAAATCATTGCTGGTCCTCATCGTTCTGATGGAGACGGTTTTTGGAGCACTTCAGAATTGTGGAAAAATGAGCAATTCAAAAGAGCAAGCTACTTGTCCAACACCACAATCGCTGTAGTAGCTACAAACGCTCAGCTTGACAAAGCACAGGCGAACAAGCTAGCACAAATGGCAGGAGCGGGCATAGCCCGCACTGTTGACCCTTACCTTACCATGTTTGATGGCGATGTAATTTTCGTCCTTTCCCTGGGAGAAAAGAAATGTGACCTCACCTTACTGGGCATAGTAGCCACTGAGGTGATGTCCACCGCAATAGTTAGGGCAATAACTAAATCCAAAACAATGGCAGGCATATCCGCCAGCAAGGTGGCAACAGCATGCTAAAGATTGGCTTTATTGGCGCAGGAACAGTAGGAACAGCCCTGGCAACAAGGCTCTCCCAGAAGGAGTGCAGAATAGTTGCGGTGTTCGACCAGAGATTAGCCTCAGCGGAAAAGCTGGCTAGTTCCTTACCTCATTGCCATCCCTGTTCATCGCCACAGGAGGTAGCTGATGCCGCTGAGTTAATCTTTATCACCACCCCTGACGATGCCATTGCCAGGGTAGCCAGTGAGGTTCACTGGCATCCCGGGAAAAGCGTGGTGCATTGCAGTGGCGTCCACTCCATTGACATCCTCAAGCCAGCCAAGCAGGCAGGCGCTAATATCGGCTCCTTCCACCCACTACAAACTTTCGCCAGTATTAAACAAGCTGTGGAAAACCTCCCTGGCTCCACTTTCGCCCTTGAAGCTGAGGAACCTCTGCTATCAACGCTAAAAAAATTGGCTTCCTTCCTGGATGGCGCCTGGGTAGAATTTAAACCCGGAGACAAGGTAATTTATCATGCTGCAGCCGTCTTTGCCTGTAATTATATGGTAACTTTGGTCAAGCTAGCTACAGATTTATGGCAAACCCTTGGAGTGCCCCCGGAGAAGGCAACCAAAGCTCTCATCCCTTTGTTACAAGGCACAGTGAACAACATTGATAACATCGGTTTGCCAGATTGCCTCACCGGACCTGTATCCCGTGGCGATCTGGGCACCATAAGTAAACATCTAACTGCGCTTAAAGCTAACAATTCCTCGCTGCTCACTATTTACAAAGAGTTAGGGCTCCACACTATTCCCATCGCTTTAAAGAAAGGAAAAATCGATGAATATAAAGCTGAGGAACTAAAGGCTCTGTTTACAAATAATGTCGGGAGGTAGCCAATGAGAACTATGTTGAAAGGTAAAATCCACCGTGCTCGGGTTACCCAGGTCGATGTCGATTATGAAGGCAGCATTACCATAGATAAATCCCTCATGGAGGCAAGTGACATCCTCCCTTATGAGCAGGTAGAGGTGCTTAACATCAATAATGGCGCCCGGTTTAGCACTTATGCCATTGAAGCTGAGCCAGGCTCAGGAGCAATTTGCATTAATGGCGCCGCTGCCAGGCTTGCCGCTAAAGGAGACATCGTTATTATCCTCTCCTATTGCCATGTCCCTGATGATGAAGCGATAAATGTGATTCCAAAGATGGTTTATGTGGATGAAAATAACAGGATTGTGGAGACGCAAGGGAAAGAATGGGTGGAAGACCTGTTAACTATGAAATAAAAGGAGTGAGACAATGCGGATTACCATAGATGAAATAAAGGCAATGAAGCAAAGGAAGGAAAAAATACCCATGCTTACCGCCTATGATTACGTAACCGCCAAAATCATTGACGAGGTCGGTGTGCCTTTAATACTCGTGGGAGACAGCCTGGGAATGGTGATGTTGGGCTACGAGACGACCATTCCGGTAACTATGGAGGATATGATTCATCACACCAAAGCTGTGGCTAGAGGCGCTAAGAAAGCTTTGATAGTAGCTGATATGCCCTTTATGACCTACCATACTGATATCTCAGATGCTTTGTATAACGCTGCAAGACTTATCCAGGAAGGTGGAGCACAGGCGGTCAAGCCCGAAGGTGGTGAAGCTATTGCCGAAGTGGTAAGACGCCTTGTTGATTGCGGCATACCAGTTATGCCACACATGGGTCTTACCCCACAATCACTGTATCAATTAGGGGGATTTAAAGCGCAGGGAAAGACGCCCGAGACCGCCCGAAAGCTGTTTAAGGACGCTCAAATATTGGAGCAGGCCGGGGCTTTTTCTATTGTTTTAGAGTGTGTCCCGGCACCTCTTTCCAAGTTGATTGCCGAGACTGTGTCCATCCCTATTATCGGCATCGGCGCTGGACCTGATTGTGACGGTCAGGTTCAGGTAGTGAGCGACATGCTTGGACTTTATACCGACATTGTTCCCAAACATGCTAAACAATATGCCAGGCTGGCTGAAGAGATAAAGAACGCTGTCACTGCCTATGTAACCGAGGTTAAGTCCAATACATTCCCCACCATGAAACACAGCTACACTATGGACGAAAGCATTCTCGAATCTCTCGAGGGGTAGACCGTCATTGTCCATTATCTAACGGAGTGATTTTTTATGTTAGGAAGGATGTCATTGCGAGCCTCTTTTATGTCATTGCGAGCGCAGCGAAGCAATCTCATTAAGATTCCCTCTCCCTTGATGGAAGAGGGTAAGGGTGAAAATGCAAGTAATAAACACAATCGCCGAAATGAGGAAACTAAGACGCCAGCTCAGTGAGCCTGTTGGCTTTGTGCCCACTATGGGCTATTTCCACGAAGGTCACTTAAGCCTGGTAAGGCAGGCGAGGAAGGAAAATCCCACGGTTGTGGTCAGCATCTTCGTAAACCCCACCCAGTTTGGACCAGGCGAGGATTTTCAGGATTATCCTCGAGACCTCAATCGCGACCTTGAACTACTGGAAAGGGAGAAAACAGACATCGTCTTCGTGCCGTCGGAGGAGGAGATGTATCCCCGGGATTTTAATAGCTGGGTAGATGTAGAGAAGGTAACCGAAAGGCTTGAAGTAGCCTCTCGTCCGGGACATTTCCGTGGAGTAGCCACAGTTTGTGCCAAGCTATTCAACATCATCCAGCCCACCAGAGCTTATTTCGGGCGGAAGGATGCCCAGCAGGCAATCGTTATCAAGAAAATGGTTGCTGACTTAAATATGAACCTGGAAATCGTGGTGGTGCCCACAGTTAGGGAAAGCAACGGACTGGCCATGAGCAGCCGCAATACCTATCTGAACCCTGAAGAACGACAGACAGCCATAGTTCTATTTAAGGCACTCTCTCTCGCCAGGGAATTGTGGCAAGGCGGTGAAAAAGATGCTGATAAAATTCGCCACCAGATGACCTCACTCATCCACAAGGAGCCATTAGCCAAAATCGACTATGTCAGCATCGCCGACGCCAATACCCTGGAGGAGCTAAAAAAAATCGACCGCCCAGCGATAGTCTTCCTGGCCGTCAGAATAGGCAAAACGAGACTGATAGATAATGTGATTCTGGGGTAAATGTCATTCCTTGACTAACACCCGGAAGCCTATCATCGCCAGGAAAGCCATGATGGCGCCGAAGAAGAATGGTGCTGCGGGGTTAACCACCTGCCACAGATAGCCAGCAATAAGGCTTGCCGGAAGCAAAGTAACTCCCACGATGCCGTGAAACAGACCATAAGCCGTCCCCCTTTTCTCCTCGGGAACTAAATCTGCCACAAAGGCACGGGCTACCCCCTCGGCTAACCCGTAATAAACACCATAAAATCCGAATAATAGCCATACCTGCCACGAAACGGAAGCCATGGCGAAGCCAAGATAAACCAGAGTGTAAATCAGCCAGCCTAAAAGGATGATGCGCCTCCTTCCCAGCTTATCGGACAATATCCCCGCCGGCGTGGATAAGGAAGCATAAACGAAATTGAACAGCACCAGCATCAAAAGTATAGTAAGAACAGGATTGCCCAGGTCCTGGGCTCGAAGAATGAGGAAAGCATCGCTGGAGTTGCCCAGTGTGAATAAGAAGATAATGCCCAGGAAAATCCAGAACCGTTTATCTAACCCGAATGTAAGTTTCCTCATTCTACCTATAGGAATGGAACTTTGTGGTGCTGGACTTCTCTCTGGCTCTTTAATGAAGAAAAAGATAAACAAAGCTATCACAGCAGGGATGATGCCAATTAAAACCAATTGCTGGTAGGTAGCTCGACTGAGCTCCAGACTTCCGCCTTGCCATAAAAAGACCACTACTGCTGCGGAAATAATGCCCACCATTGCGCCGAAGGTATCCATGGCGCGGTGAAGTCCGAAAGCCTTGCCCCTCTGCCCTGAAGTTACTGAATCTGCTACTAAAGCATCCCGAGGAGCAGTTCGAACACCCTTGCCCATCCTGTCGCAAAACCGTACACCAAGCACCATCCCCCAGGTCGAGGCAATATACATGAGCGGCTTGACAGCAGTGGATAATCCGTAGCCAAGAATAGTTAGCCCTTTCCTTTTTCCTAATCTATCGCTGAGCCAGCCGCTGAGGATTCTAAACAGAGAGGCAGTGGCATCAGCCACTCCTTCAATTAGACCAATGACCGTGGTCGCCACCCCCAACACATTGAGCAGAAACAAAGGGAGGAGGGTGAAAATCATCTCACTACTGACATCGGTGAGGAAACTGACCAATCCCAGGAAGAATACATTGGGGTTGAGTCCAAAAATTTGCTTTGATTTCACGGAAGTGGTATTATGATAATACAGCACTACCAAAATAAGAATAGTTTACTTATTTGACACCAGAATAGTGGTGTGGTATAGTGTTGTGTCTTAATAATTCTAGTTTGCACCTTAAAAACTGAATAGGTTTTGTGTTCATCCTGACGCAGGTCAAGGAAGAAAGAGCATAGGGTGGATGCCTTGGCATCAACAGCCGAAGAAGGGCGCGACAAGACTGCGAAAAGCCTCAGGGAGCTGTCTAGCAAGCTTAGCTGGGGATTCCCGAATGGGGTAACCCGCTCAGGTAAAACTTGAGCACTCGCATTCAGCGAGGGGCAACCGGGCGAACTGAAACATCTAAGTAACCCGAGGAAAAGAAATCAAAGAGATTCTCTTAGTAGCGGCGAGCGAACGGAGAAAAGCCCAAACCAATGCAGCTTAGTGGTCCTGAAACTTATGCTGTTTTGGTGTTGTAAGACACAGGAGATGGATTTCAGGGTCCATCACAAAGTTACAAAATTTTATCCTAGTCAAATGTTTCTGGAAAGGGCAACCATAGAGGGTAATAGTCCCGTAGGTTAAAGGATGGAATCTTTGCTTGTGTTCTTGAGTACCACGGGACACGTGGAATCCCGTGGGAAGCTGGGGAGACCACTTTCCAAGGCTAAATACTGTTGATGACCGATAGTGAACCAGTACCGTGAGGGAAAGGTGAAAAGCACCCCGGGAGGGGAGTGAAATAGAACCTGAAACCCTATGCTTACAAGCAGTCAGAGGTTTGCTTCGGCAAACTAATGGCGTGCCTATTGAAGAATGAACCGACGAGTTGTTCTATGTGGCTAGGTTAAGCAACTTGCGTTGCGGAGCCAAAGCGAAAGCGAGTCTGAATAGGGCGTAGCTCGGTCCGCCGAGCAGGTCGCATGGAGCAGACCCGAAACCGGGTGATCTAACCATGGCCAGAGTGAAGCTCAAGTAAGATTGAGTGGAGGCTCGAACCCGTGAATGAGGCAAAATTCTGGGATGAGCTGTGGTTAGTGCAGGTGAAATGCCAATCGAACTCGGAAATAGCTGGTTCTCCCCGAAATGCATTTAGGTGCAGCCTCAGGAAGTAATTTATGGAGGTAGAGCTCTGGATAAGCCAGGGACCGTGAGGTTACCGAACTTAACCAAACTGCGAATGCCATAAATGTAATCCTGGGAGTGAGACTACGGAGGATAAGCCCCGTGGTCGAAAGGGAAACAGCCCAGACCATCAGCTAAGGTCCCTAAAAGCAAGCTAAGTGGGAAAGGAAGTGGTGTTGCAGAAACAGCCAGGAGGTTGGCTCAGAAGCAGCCATCCTTTAAAGAGTGCGTAACAGCTCACTGGTCGAGTAATGCTGCGCCGACAATATAACGGGGCTTAAGTTTGCTACCGAAGCTATGGGCTTCCTGATTTTATTAGGGAGCGGTAGGGGAGCGTTGTCATGGCTGAGAAGCTTTGATGCAAGTCAAGGTGGAGTAGTGACAAGTGAGAATGTCGGTATGAGTAGCGTAAAGGTATGTGAAAACCATACCCACCGTAAACCTGAGGTTTCCTATGCAACGTCAATCGACGTAGGGTTAGCCAGGCCTAAGCCGAACCCTAATGGGGTAGGCGATGGACAATGGGTTAATATTCCCATGCTACTTAGTTTTTGTTTTAAGGCAAAGGGGGGACCCAGGAAGGTAGGCTGAGCATGTCTATTGGACATGGCGTGTTCCCAACTCAAGGTGCATCAGGGCAGGCAAATCCACTCTGATATTAAGCTGAGAGGAGGGAGAAATTGAGGGGAAACCCGAGATAATTCAGTTGATCCTACACTGGCAAGAAAAGCCTCGTTGCTAAAAAACTAGGTACCTGTACCGCAAACCGCCACTGGTAGGTTGGGGTAAACGTCCCAAGGTGTTCGAGAGAACCCTCGTTAAGGAACTCGGCAATTTGACCCCGTAACTTCGGGAGAAGGGGGCCCATCTGTAAAGATGGGGACACAAAATTGGCCCAAGCGACTGTTTAACAATAACACAGGTCCCTGCTAAAGCGAAAAAGCTGAAATATAGGGGCTGATACCTGCCCAGTGCTAGAAGGTTAAGGAGAGAGGTTAGAGCCTTAGCTCAAAGCTTTGAACTGAAGCCCTAGTGAACGGCGGCCGTAACTATAACGGTCCTAAGGTAGCGAAATCCCTTGTCGGGTAAGTTCCGACCCGCACGAATGATGTAACGACTTGGGCACTGTCTCAACGAGGGACTCGGCGAAATTGAAATGGGGGTGAAGATGCCCTCTACCCGCGACAGGACAAAAAGACCCTGGCAGCTTTACTATAGCTTGGCATTGAGCTTAGATTGAGCATGTGTAGAATAGGTGGGAGGCTGAGAAGCCGGAGCGTCAGCTTCGGTGGAGCCACCGGTGAAATACCACTCTTGTTCAATTTTGGTTCTAACTTATCGCAAGACGAGGACAGTGTCTGGTGGGTAGTTTGACTGGGGCGGTTGCCTCCTAAAAGGTAACGGAGGCGTCCAAAGGTTCCCTCAACACGGATGGAAACCGTGCGCAGAGTGCATTGACATAAGGGAGCTTGACTGCGAGACCTACAAGTCGAACAGAGACGAAAGTCGGGCAAAGTGATCCCACGGCACTGTGTGGAAGGGCCGTGGCTTATCGGATAAAAGCTACGCCAGGGATAACAGGCTTATCTTGCCCAAGAGTTCATATCGACGGCAAGGTTTGGCACCTCGATGTCGGCCCGTCGCATCCTGGGGCTGTAGTCGGTCCCAAGGGTTAGGCTGTTCGCCTATTAAAGCGGCACGCGAGCTGGGTTCAAACCGTCGTGAGACAGGTTGGTCTCTATCCGTCGTGGGCGTTGGAGATTTGAGGGGAGCTGTCCTTAGTACGAGAGGATTAGGATGGACAGACCTCTGGTGTGTCAGTTGTTCCGCCAGGGGCAATGCTGGGTAGCTACGTCTGGAAGGGATAAGCGCTGAAAGCATCTCAAGTGCGAAGCCCTCCCCAAGATGAGATCTCCCACCGGAAACGGCTGCCATCATTTTGGTGGTTGCCTAACCGGGTAAGGCCACAAGTAGACTACTTGTTTGATAGGCGGCGTGTGTAAGCGGAGTAATCCGTTAAGCTAAGCCGTACTAATGGCCGAGTTCTTGACCTGAGTCAGGTTGAACACAAAACCTGTCAGTTTCCCTAAAAATGGGCGGCCTTTGTGTGTCATTATCGCGGGGTGGAGCAGTGGTAGCTCGTCGGGCCCATAACCCGAAGGTCGTTGGTTCAAATCCAACCCCCGCCACCAAAGAAATTTGGAAAGGCAGGTCAACTTGACCTGCCTTTTTGTTTGCATCGGGGTTGCAGCCAACTACTCTGCTGCCCTCGAGCTTGTCTATACTTAGAAGACTAGAACAAAGGATTGCTCTTCCTTATAATCCCCGCCACCCACAGGAGGACATCCGCCTCTAACCTTCACCTCACTGTCTTGGTATTGAGCATATTATGAGGCTTGGTGGCTGGGAGAGCCTTGACATGGTACTGAGGTATACCCGGTCGGTGAAGTTCGAGGATAGCTTGCAGTTCTATCATGGGCTTGGGCAAATTTCGCAGGGTTACTAGTCCCTCTCCGCTATCCTCCAGGCCGTATCATACGCCTACCGAACCCTTTGGAAACGCTATAACTATGAAGTTTTTATTTACGTTCAAGAGGGGAACGGTATGGAGCAGTTTATCCTTTGGCAGAGCGTAGACTTTGCAATTGGTGACGGGTATAAACCCTAATTTTACATCGGCACCCATAAAATCCGTAAATCTGCTGTCTCTCGGGACATAAACCTCCCCTTCTATCTTATATTGTTGCGTGTAAATTACAGCCTCTATCTTGTTCTTCTCTACCCTCAATGCCATAGCTGACCTCCTTCACTGGACACAGTTACCATGGTTATTATACCACCAGCGGAATCATCCGAAAGCTACTCTCTCCAAATCCACCTAGCTCAGCTACTCACTTGGCAAAAATGCCGTCCGCCAAGTTATCCCTAGTTTGAATTGTTCCCTACCACTATTATACCCCCAACCAGCCTCAAATAGAAGACCATCTAGCTGGTAGGAGAGCACTGAGGGAGGTATCCCCGAGTGGAATTCGTTGTTTATCGGTAGATAGACTCACACAAACACAGCCTCGGTTTTACCAAACGTTCGCCTGCAGGCCATGTCATTATCCCAAAAACGGGCAACTCGAGGAGCTATATCTAGCTGGTTTTGCCCTGTCTATGCTACACTAAATAAAAAACATAAAAGGGGGTAACCATGGAAACAAAACCCTGGCATCGTCACTATGATTACAATGTTCCTACTACAATCCGCTATCCCCGGGTGCCTGCTCAGGATATCCTTCAGATCTCAGCTGGTACACATCCAGACAAAGCAGCTCTGAACTTTTACGGTACTGAGATGACCTTCTGGGAGTTGCGCCAGCAGGCTTTGCGCATGGCCAATGCTCTTGGTGCCCTGGGGGTACAGAAAGGAGAAAGGGTAGGGCTTCATCTGCCTAATTGCCCCCAGTATGTCATCGCTTATTTGGCTACTCTATCCCTGGGGGCTATCGCGGTGAATTTAAACGCCATGTACACCGCTGATGAACTCAAACCGATGATAGAAAATACCGGGATGACGACCCTATTTACCTTTGATTTGGTCCTTCCGGCGATTCGGACCGTTTGTCAAGAGGTGGACATCCCCCGGATAGTGGTCACTAGAGTAACCGATTACATAAAGGGGATGGGGGTGAGCACCCCTGAAGACCTGGAGTTGGAGGAGGGTTGGCATCATTTTTCCACACTCATGGATAACTGTTCTGACACGAGAGTTCCACGAGTCCAGATAGCCCCGGACGACCCTGCCCTTATTCAGTTTACTGGAGGAACTACCGGGATTCCCAAGGGGGCAGTGCTCACCCACGCCAACATAGTAGCTGCCACCTTCCAGTGCTCCCTATGGGGCAATCCCACTATGACTCTTATCTCTCCAGAGAGACGTTCCGTGCTGGCGGTGCTGCCCTATTTCCATGTGTACGGAAACATCGTAGCAATGAACTGGGCCATGGCTAATTGTGCTACCCAGATACTGGTTCCTCGATTTGATCTCGATGAGCTGATGGGGCTCCTGGCCAATTTTAACGAAATCACCTTTTTCCCCACTGTGCCCACACTGATCACCGCCCTCATCAACCACCCCAAGGCCACAGAGTTAAACCTGGCAAAGAAACTGGGTTTGTTGAACTCGGGAGCAGCGCCTATGCCTGTGGAGCTTATCCAGCAGGTTCGCGACATGGGCATTTTCTTCAGCGAGGGATACGGGCTGAGTGAGTCTACCTCTTTAGGGATTTCCAATCCAGTACTGGGTCTCAAGAAGGTCGGCGGCATCGGGGTCCCCTTCCCTGATAATGATGTGCGTTTGGTGGATATAGACAAAGGAGTGGAAGATGTGCCGCAGGGAGAGCCTGGTGAGATCATAATGAAGGGACCCCTGATCATGAAGGAATACTGGAACAACCCCGAGGAAACAGCGAATCAACTTAGAGATGGATGGCTCTATACCGGAGATATCGCCACGGAGGACGAGGAAGGTTATATTTTCATAGTGGATCGCAAGAAGGACATGATTATCGCCGGCGGATTCAACATCTATCCCAGAGAGATCGATGAGGTGCTCTATCAGCACCCCAAGGTTATGGATGCAGTGGCTGTAGGCATACCCCACGAATACAGAGGAGAGACAATTAAGGCCTATATCGTTCTAAAACCGGGTGAGACGGCCACGGAAGACGAGATTATGGACTTCTGCAAACAAAAATTAGCGGCATACAAAACCCCAAAGCTTGTAGAGTTCAGGGACGCGCTTCCTAAGTCAATCATAGGGAAGGTCCTTCGTAAGGTTCTCAGAGAGGAGGAAGAGAGAAAGCAGAAAGGTAGCACATCCTGATTGAACACGCGGGCGATGAGAACCTGACGAATATTTTCGCCCGTCGGTAAAAACTGGTCTCAGGCATCTAAAGTCCTGCTAGAGATTTCCCCTTTCGGCAGTGTATACTTAAAGAGATAATTTGCTATAAGGAGGAATATGGAAGATAGAGTCGCCGTTTTCATAGATGGAAGTAATTTGTATCATGCGTTACAGAACAACTTTAAGCGCCATGACCTCAACTTCGCCGAGTTTTCCCATAAGCTTTGTGGCACAAGACAGCTATTCCGTGTTTATTATTACAATGTGCTCCAGGACCCAAACCATTGGCCTGATGCCTATCGAGAACAGCAGGAATTTCTCGATAGCCTGAGGAAGACCCCTTACCTGGAAGTTCGCCTGGGCACCACTAAGCTATCTCAGGGCGTCCCTGTGGAAAAGGGCATAGACATCATGTTAGCTACGGATTTGCTCCATTTTGCCTGGAACGGACTCTATGACGTGGCAGTGCTGGTAAGTGGAGACTCCGATTTTGCTTATGTCCTTCAGGCAGTGAAGAATATCGGCAGGCATGTTGAGGTAGCCTATTTCGAAAGAAGTATATCTAAAGACCTTCTTAATGTCGCCGATTATTCCTATATCCTCAACCGAACTTTCTTCAAGGGCTTGTGGATAGGAAAACGCCGCATCCCATACATAAGAACAACATAGGCAATAGGCGAAAAGCTGCAGGAGAGTCTCTTACTGGAATAAGGAGTTCAAATCTAACTCAACTACCAAGAATAGAGTAAAGTTTATTTCTTTTGCTTCCTCTTTTCTTTCTTATCCATGTCCTATTTACCCCTTCGCTCTCTTTGATACGGCGTCCTTATATATCCTTGCCAGGCTCTTGCCGTGCTTGGGTATCCTCGCCTTTTCCTTTGCCCGGCGCTTCTCCCTTCGTTCCTGCTTGGGTTCCCTCATGGCTCACCACTTAACCTCGTATGAGCCGAGAATGAAATCCAAGTCCTCTTGAAGAGCTGAGATACTTTCCGGGGAGAGAAGCCTTTCATCCAGATCAACCATCAGCTTTGTTTCGCCCCCTGGTAATTCGATAATCTCGGCACTGCCGCATTCTTCCTCTTTCACCTTGAATACCATGGTAACCCGGGATTGCGTTGCACCACTGGGAAGACCGTAGGTCTGCACCTTCGCTTCTTCCACCATAATCCCCCGCTTTTGAACCATATCCCCTATTTCGTCACGAAGCATCTCAGGGTTTATCCCACTGTAAGTTTTCTTGATTTGAACAGCCATTTCACCTCCTACACTGTTATTATACAGCAATTCTACTGTTTATCTGTTATAATACATAGCCATTATGAAAAGAGAGCTTATGAAAATCCTGGCGTGTCCAGTATGCAAAGGGGATTTGGAGCTTACTGTGGAGAAAGAAGATGATGAGGAAATAATTACCGGCTCCCTATACTGTCCCAAATGCCAGCATCCCTATCCTATCATGGACACAATTCCCAACCTATTGCCCCCGGAATTTAACGAACAGAAAAAAATAACTCACGGACTATAAACCACGCCACTCGTGGGTGATTCCCAAACCTCTACACACGCCAATGTAGCTGGTGACCCTGAAAGACGCGGCTTGAGCTCATCATATATCGTAGCAGCAATGTTCTCGCAGGAAGGCTCAATCTTGGTGAATGGGGACACATCGTTGAGGCAAGCGTGGTCAAAGCGAGCCAGAATTTCCCTGAGATAACTCTTTATGTGAGCAAAGTCATAGGCTAAACCGCTATCATCAAGTTCCTCCGCTTGTAGGCGAGCTATCACTTTAAATCGATGACCATGTAGATTTTCACACTTACCGTGATATTTGCGGAGATAGTGTGCGGCATCAAAGTGTTCTTCTACGAATAGCTGATACATTTAATCTCCCGATGTCCATTTTTGCACTCCTTCTCGCCCTTCCACAACCCCAGCTAGTTCACTAATTTTCTTGCCTAGTTCAGGATGAATCAACTGTGGAGCAATTTCAGCTAATGGTATAAGCCCAAAGGCTCTTTTCGCCAGCCGGGGATGCGGTATATTCAATTCATCGCTTTTGATAACCTCACGGTCATAAAAGAGGATATCTATATCTATAAGGCGCGGTGAGTTGGAGAAACTCTGCACCCGGCCCATTTTGCCCTCAATATCCTTGACAAAGTGAAGAAGTTCCCCGGGATTTAACATAGTGCTGATTTGGCATGCCATATTAAGAAACAGTGGTTGCTCTTGATAACCTACTGGCTCAGTTTCATAAACGGAGGAAACCCTTTCAATATTCACCTTCTGAGAAAGTAATGCCACAGCCTCGTTCAAGTTCGCCATTCTATTTCCCAGGTTTGAGCCAAGACAAAGATAAGCAACAGCCAATTTACCTCCCCTCCATAATCATAGCATCTCTCAACTTACTGTTGATTATAGCAAAGGAAGTAATTAAAATAGCAGAATAGCTTACTTAAATTATAAGGAAATATGGCCATGAACATTGAACAAAAGTTAGCGCAGTTAAACGAACTTAAACAGAAGGCAAGACAGGGAGGCGGACTCAAACGCATTGAAGCACAGCACAGCAAAGGAAAGTTGACCGCCAGGGAACGACTTGACCTTCTTTTTGATGAGGGAAGCTTCGAGGAAATAGACCCTTTTGTGACCCACCGGTGCACCGATTTTGGCATGGCAGAGCAGAAGTTCCCTGGCGATTCAGTAATCACCGGCTATGGAAAGGTTGCTGGACGTCTTGTCTTTGCTTTCTCCCAGGATTTCACCGTTCTCGGCGGCTCATTGTCAGAAGTAGCTTCCAATAAAATTTGCAAGGCGATGGACTTAGCTGCCACCACCGGCGTACCTTTTGTGGGCATACTTGACTCAGGAGGAGCCCGCATTCAGGAAGGAGCGGATAGCCTTAAAGCCTATGGTGAAATCTTCACCCGTAACACTATATATTCAGGCACTATCCCCCAGATTTCAGTGATAGTTGGTCCCACCGCAGGAGGTGCGGTGTACTCACCAGCAATAACTGATTTCGTATTTATGGTCAAGGGAATAGGACAAAGCTACATCACTGGACCCGAGGTGGTCAAAACGGTAACTGGAGAAGAAATTAGCCTGGAGGAACTGGGCGGCGCTATGGTAAACGCTACCAAAAGCGGGAATACCCACTTCGCCGTTGATACTGAACAGGAATGTTTTCAACTTGTGCGTAAATTGCTGAGCTTCCTCCCCCAAAGCTATCAAAAACTCCCTCCATTTGAAGATACCGAAGATAACCCTCATCGCACCGACGAAGAATTACTTCACATTGTGCCTGATAGCCCCGCCAAGCCCTATGATATGAACCGAGTGATAACAAAAGTGGTGGACAACGGCGACTTCCTGGAAGTTCACCACAGATTTGCTCGCAACTTAATTGTCGGCTTTGCTCGAATCGGTGGATACAGCGTAGGCATTCTAGCTCAGCAGCCGCTTCATTTAGCAGGGATCATCGATATCGATGCCTCGGATAAGGCGTCGAGATTCGTCCGCTTTTGCGATTGCTTCAACATCCCACTGGTTACCTTCGTTGATGTGCCCGGATACATGCCCGGAACAGACCAGGAATTCCGAGGCATCATCAGGCATGGAGCTAAACTTCTCTTTGCCTATTCCGAGGCAACTGTGCCTAAGATAAGCATAATTACCCGCAAAGCATACGGAGGAGCTTATGTGGCGATGAGCAGCAAAGGACTGCGGGGAGACATCTGTTACGCCTGGCCCACGGCAGAAATCGCTGTTATGGGACCCGAAGGAGCAACCAACATCGTTTATCGTGCTGAGATAGCTAAATCAGAAAAACCCGAGGAAACGAGGGAAAAATTGATTCAGGAGTACCGGGATAAATTTGCTAATCCCTATGTAGCCGCTGCCAGAGGCTATATCGATGATGTCATTGACCCTCGAGAAACGCGCCCAAAGATAATCAAAGCCCTGGAAATGCTCAAGAATAAAAAGGTCACCAATCCACCAAAAAAACATAGCAATATCCCTTTGTAATTGATGGGGAAAACTTTAGCCGAAAAAATCCTGCGAGATAAATCGCAGACCGATGCTACGGCAGGCGATATTGTCCTTGCCACCGTAGACCTGGTGTTCGTTCAGGATACCACAGGACCCCTGACGATAAAGCAATTTGAGGATAGTGGCTTTGTTGCTATAGCCGCACCGGAAAAGGTAGCGATTTTCCTTGACCACGCTGCCCCCAGTCCCAGCCAGCAGACTTCCAACGACCATATTCTTCTGCGGCACTTCGCCAGGGAAACAAATTGCCATATTTACGATGTCGGGAACGGCATATGCCACCAGTTAGTGGCGGAACTTTTCGCCAATCCCGGTGACATTATTGTTGGCGCTGATTCTCACACTGTTACCGCAGGTGCTTTATGCGCTTTTGCCACTGGCATGGGGTCCACCGACATAGCTATAGCCATGGCACTGGGCAAAACCTGGTTCCGCGTGCCAGAAACTTTCCTGATTAACCTCGTTGGCTCCTTTCCCCAGGTGGTTTACGCCAAAGACCTGATTCTATACCTCATTGGTCAGCTTGGGGCTGATGGCGCTACCTATAAAGCTCTGGAATTTGGTGGTGAATCCTTAGCTCACCTGACAATGTCCGAGCGCCTCACTATATCTAACATGGCTGTAGAAGCGGGCGCTAAAGTGGGCTTATTCCCAAGCGATGAAATTACCCAGGGCTTTCTTTCCTCACAGGGACGCAGCGCTAGCTATAAACCACTTTATCCCGACGCCGATGCTAATTATGAACGAATCATGTCCATAAATCTCTCCCAACTTGAGCCGATGGTTTCCTTCCCCCACTCTGTGGACAATGTCCGCTCTGCCCGCGACGCAAAAGGAATCAAAATCCAGCAGGTATTCATCGGCACCTGCACCAATGGACGTCTTGAAGATTTAGCCGTTGCTGCCATTATTCTCCAGGGCAAGAGAAGATATCCCGATACCAGGCTCCTTATTGCCCCGGCTTCACGGCAGGTGCTCCTACAAGCTATAGAGAAAGGCTATATTCACAGCTTGGTCGAAGCTGGAGCAGTTATTCTCCCTCCAGGCTGTGCTGCTTGCCTCGGTTTACACCAGGGTGTATTAGGCGATGGAGAGGCTTGCCTTTCCACCGCCAACCGCAACTTTAAGGGGCGAATGGGCAATCCCAAAGCTATGCTATACTTAGCTAGCCCGGCTACCGCTGCTGCCTCAGCTATCAAGGGCGAAATTACCGACCCCAGGGAGGTTATGACATAGAGCTATTAGCTGACAGCTTTCAGATATATAATCTCCTCTCCCTTGAAGGGAGAGAATTAAGGTGAGGGTGAAAATGCCTGAAACAGTGCTCAAGGGAAAAGCTATCAAGCTAGGGGACAATGTCTCCACAGACGACATTATCCCCGGCAGATTTGCCCACCTGAGGAGCAACCTACCTGAGCTTTCCAAACATATCTTTGAAGACCTCGTTCCCGATTTTGCCTCCAGGGTGCATCAGGGCGATTTCCTGGTGGCCGGCGGGAATTTTGGTTTAGGTTCCAGCCGAGAACATGCCCCGTTAGTAATCAAAATGTCGGAAATAGCTGCCATTCTGGCTAAATCGGCAGCTCGCATTTTTTTCAGAAACGCTATCAATCAAGGTTTACCGGTATTGCTCTGCGATACCGACAAGATTAACAATGGAGACGAGCTTGAGATAAACTTAACCGAAGGAGTGATAACCAATCTGACTTCCAATAGTAGACTTACCTCGACTAAAATACCACCATTGATGTTTGCCATACTTAAGGAAGGAGGGCTTATCCCCTATATTAAAAAGCATAAGGATTTTGAACTTTAGTGAACGTCATTCTGAGCTACATTTCCTCTCCCTGGACGGGAGAGGATTAAGGTGAGGGTGAAGACCATGCAACGTAGAGTAACTTTCATCCCCGGCGATGGCATAGGGCCCGAAGTAGCCGAGGCCACTCGAAGGGTATTAGAGGCAACTGGAGTCCAATTCCAATGGGATGTCGTCACTATAGGCTCCAAGGCCCAGGAATTGTTCGGCACGCCTCTTCCGGATGCTGCTCTGGATTCAATAAGGAAAAATAAAGTTGCCTTAAAAGGTCCGGTGACCACCCCCATCGGTAGCGGGTTTAGAAGCGTTAATGTCGCCCTGCGCAAGAAATTAGACCTTTACGCTTGCCTCCGGCCATACAAAATTTATCCCGGCATATCGACACCGTTTAAAGATGTAGATATAGTGGTGGTCAGGGAAAATACCGAAGACCTCTACTCAGGCATAGAATTTGCCAAGGATAGTCCGCAGACCGCGGAGTTACTGGATTTCGTCTCCAAAGCCACCGGAGACAAAATAAAGAAAGACTCTGCAGTGAGTTTGAAGGTCATATCTCAGACAGCAAGCAGGCGAATTGCTAAATTTGCCTTCGACTACGCTATAAAAAATAACAGGAAAAAGGTAACCGCTATTCACAAGGCTAATATACTGAAGTTCTCCGACGGTCTTTTCCTTGATTCCGCTCGCCAGATAGCTAAGGAATATCCCGACATCGAGTTTAACGACATGGTTTTAGATACAACCTGTATGGAGTTAGTGCGAAAACCGTGGCAATTTGATGTTCTGGTCCTGCCTAATTTTTATGGAGATTTTATCTCCGAGCTTTGTGCCGGGCTAGTCGGCAGTATGGGAGTAGCCCCGGGGGCTAATATCGGGGATAATATCGCTGTCTTTGAGCCTACTCATGGCAGCGCCCCTAAGTATGCCGGGAAAAACAAGGTAAACCCTATGGCAATGATGCTCTCCGGGGTAATGATGCTTCGCTATCTGGGGGAAGGGGACGCCGCCGACAAACTGGAAAAGGCAATTGCCGAAGTCATCGCTGAAGGCAAAAGCCTGACCTACGACTTAAAGCCCGATAATCCTGTAGGCACCAGCCAGGTAGCTGACGCCGTGATAGAAAAATTGAAATAAGCTTCCCAATTGTCAGGTTACAGTGAGAAACTCCACAATAGCGTGAAGCACCTCCTCTGTCTCTTCTATAAGTCCGTGGGCTGAATTCTCGAAGGAGACAAGCCTGGCCTCGGGTATGGCTTTACCCAGGATTGCACCGTTTCCTGGAGGTATGAGAATGTCCTGTTTGCCATGCAGTATCAGAGTGGGTGTTTTGATCTGCGACAGCCTATCATAAGTATCGAATTGCATTATTGCGCTCATCTGGCGCATGAAGGCTTCATTTGAAATTGGGTTCTTGCTGATATGCTCGATTACCAGTTCTTCCACGCCAGGGATATTCTTGAGGAAGTCCTCGGTGAAAAGAAGTGGAATCGTCATTCTGGCAATTTCTTCTGCAGACACACCACTCCTATCGGCTGTGAGCGTTCCCAGCACCTCCTCAGACGCCTGAACCGACTTCGCACCCCCGCAGTGGGTTGCACACAGGACAAGCTTTTTCACTTTCTCGCGATAGTTAAGGACAAGCTCTTGAGCTATCATCCCTCCCATTGACATTCCAAGCACATTAGCCTGTGGGATTCCCAGGGCATTCATCAAACCTGCGGTATCATCGGCAAACAATTTGATAGAATATTCTCTGTCAGATATGTCGGTGCGTCCAGCTCCTCTGTTATCGAATGCAATTACCTTAAATTTCTCGGAGAGCGTTTGAATCCAGCGAGGATCCCACCAGCTTGTGTTTCCGGTGAACCCCATGATCATTATCAACGGAAACCCCTCGCCATGCACTTCATAGAACATCTGGATGTCATTTACCTTTATCTTCGGCATTGCCAAAACCTCCTTTCCTAACTATTATTCTCGCTGCAGGAGAAAAGTGAGTAAAGCAGCGATGCTCTTAGCATCACAAATCTCGCCTGAAGTGATAAGCTGAGTAATCTTGCTTATGGGAACTCGCACCACCTCTATTCCTTCGCTGTCCTCAGCTATAAGGCGGCTGGGAACAAGGTCGGTAGCCAGATAGCAGTGTAGATACTCCGTGCCATAGCCAGGAACAGAATAAAAACCACCGAGCTCCTCTATTTTCTGGGGGAAATAGCCGATTTCTTCCTGCAACTCACGGCGGACACAGTCAATGGGCTCCTCATTGGGGTCAATGCCTCCCGCAGGTATCTCCAGCAAGAACTTGCCCACTGGATAGCGATACTGGCGAACTAAAAGCACGTTGCCCTGTTCATCAACCACAACCACTGCCACGCAGTTGCTGTGCTCCACCACCTCCCTGGTAGTCGTCTTTCCGTTTGATTTTTCTACCGTATCCATCCTCAAACTCACCGCCCTACCCCGATAGAGCTGTTGGCTAGATAGTTTTTTCTCAGGCATCACCATAACTTTCCCTCCTCCTTGTCATTGCGAGCCCCTTTTTTGCTGTCATTGCGAGCCCCTTTTTACTGTCATTGCGAGCGAAGCGTGGCAATCCTTGTTCCGAGAGAAAGCGAGGAATCCCGTTCCTGGTTTGCTTCGGCTGTGCCTCGCAAACGCTGTTGCTCCTCGCAATGACATTACACATGGTAAATAAGGGCTACCTCATCGCAATCAGGAAACTTGGGGCAGCGGTAACACTCTCCCCACACCTTACGGGGTAACTCCGCCTTGTCACCTAATTTAAACCCATGTTTCTCAAAGAAAGCTGGCTCACTAGTAAGGCAAAAAACAGTGGGGATGCCCAGAGCCTTAGCCTCATCAAGGCAAGCCTGGACAAGCGAAGAGCCAATCCTTTGGTTTTGATTTTTCTCATCAACAGCCAAAGCCCTGATTTCAGCTAAATCAAGCCAACTGATGTGTAGCGCTGCGCAGGCGACAACTTCTCCTTCGTTCCTGACCACAAAGAAATCTCTAATATTTTCATATATCTCGCTTAGGGCACGAGGCAATATATCACCTTTATCAGCAAAACGATTAATAATTCGACGTATTGAATCAGCATCGCCTACTTTTGCGTTGTCAACTTTCATGTTATCCTTTCCCCTTCAATTTCTGCCATAACGAGCGGTAAAAATAGCTTGGCGGGTGAACCCTCAAGAAGCGAGTGGTATATTGGCTAAGCTTCACCGTAACAGTTTGCTCCTCCTTCAGGGATAAATTAACCTGCCCATCAAGGCTAAGCATGGTTTCTCCTTTATCAGCAACGCTTAGCTCAACTACGCTCTGCGGCGATAAAACTAAAGCACGATCTAAGCCAAGGTGGCAGGATATCGGCATGAGGATGATTTGATTAGATTGAGGATAAAGAATCGGACCTCCCACTGCCAGACAATAGCCAGTGCTCCCGGTAGCTGAAGCAACAACAACACCATCGGCTCGATATGTGGTTAATTCCTCACCATCAATTTTCGCTTTTACCTGAATCAACCTTGCAATAGGGCTTCGCAGCACAACGTCGTTCAGGGCATGAAAACTTTTCCCGCCAACCTCAGCTTCAAGCATAGCCCTATCATCAAACCAACCTTCGCCATTAATTACATCAGGCAGCTTAGACGAAGCTTCGTCAGCATCTAGCTCGGTAATAAATCCCAGCTGGCCCAAATTTATCCCCATCAACGGCACTGACAGAGGAACAATAGCCCGTGCCGCATGAAGGATAGTGCCGTCGCCACCAATGCTGAGGATTAAATCTGAGCCTGCTATTTGAGCCCTGGCTTCGTCTTCGTCCCAGGCAGAACAATGCCAGCAGGAAATTTTCGTGGTGGATAACATCTTTTCCAGCTCACCAACTAAAACTCGAGCTTTCTCCAGCTTGGGATGATATAAAATACCTATCCTCTTCATTAGGCAAATCAACTGTAACATTGCCAAATTTTAGCGTCAACTTTTTACTGTCATTGCGAACCCTACATTCCCTGTCATTCTGAGCTTAGCGAAGAATCTGGTGCAGCTCTCAGGGTGACAATAAGGAGATTATCATTGCAAGCCCTTTTTTACTGTCATCGCGAGCCCCTTTTTACTGTCATTGCGAGCGAAGCGCGGCAATCCCTTACAAAGAAAACTCTAAATCCCAAATCCGAAATACTAAACAATATCAAATGTTCAAAATCTAAATCACCAAAACGGCTCCCAGCTTTGAATTTAGATATTGGGATTTATTTAGGATTTAGTGCTTAGAATTTAGGATTTCGACTCTGGGATTGCTTCGAAGTAGGCATTATTTATTTGCCATATCCCCCTTTAATAGTTTAAAATACACCTTGTTCAAATGGGTGCTTTTGAAGATTTCGTCGGTATAATCAGAAAGACAGAAGCGATGCAGGCGCTTCTCAAGAGCCTGGCAGAGGAGCCGATGAAGTTGCTAACCAGCATTTGTGAAGAATATGAAAACACCAATAAACCCGTCCCTGACCATCATCTCTTTTTAGCAGGACAAGTTGGGGAGACAGCGGTGAAAGTGCTTCTATCGGCAAACATGATCACCAGGGAAACTGGAGAATTCTCCCTTTACACCTACGAGCCTACCGAACTGGGTCTCAAGTATCATAAAAAATTGCAGGCCGAGCAAAGACGTCCTGAAGAGCAGCCTGAAGTTGTATAGCCTCGTTGATACCCACGCCCACCTGGACGAATTGGAAAACCTCCAACAAGCACTTGATGATGCTCGCCGAAATGGCGTCATTGCCATAGTAGCTGTCGGCTCGGATTATCACTCAAATATAAAAACTCTGGAGATTTCCCATGAGTATTCTTCCTTCGTCTTTCCCGCACTGGGATTGCACCCCTGGCAATTAGGCGAGCTCAGCCCTTCCCAAATCAATGATGAATTGGAATTTATCGAGCAAAATATTGCCAGTGCAATTGCCATCGGTGAAATAGGCTTGGACTACCATAAAAGGGTGGTGAAAAGAGCATCAAAGGAATTTCAAAAAGAGGTGTTAGCACGCCTTTTAGAGCTAGCTAAAAAATATCATAAGCCGGTGAGCCTTCATACCAGATATGCCTGGAGAGATGCGCTCCAATTAGTTCAGGATGCTGGCGTGGCTAAAGCTGTTTTTCACTGGTTTACTGGATTTTCCAGCGTTCTCAGGGATATAATTAACGCTGGCTATTTTATCTCCGTTACTCCTGCTGCTGAATATCACGAGGAGCACAGGAGAGCGGCTAAGGAAACGCCAATGGATAAGCTGCTTCTGGAAACCGATTGTCCGGTGTATTATGGCCGGGAAACAAAATATCGCTCCGACCCTGCCGATGTAACCAGAAGTTTAGGCGCTGTAGCTCAGCTCAAGGGTGTTGACCAGCTTACAATTGCCGAGCAGACAACAAGGAACGCCATTGAGCTTTTCTCTTTGCCAATTGCCATTGCTAACTCCACTGTCTCTGTGAACCCCCACTGTCATTGCGAGCCCCCACTGTCATTGCGAGCGAAGCGAAGCAATCTCAATCCCGGGAGGAGGAATAATGACCCAAGCAATAAATGGCGAAACTGACTTCCAAAAAAATGTCTTGCAAGCAAAATTGCCGGTGTTGGTGGACTTCTGGGCAGAATGGTGTGCCCCTTGCCAGGCTGCCGCTCCTATTCTGGAAGGGCTAGCTAAGGAATATCAGGGGAAAATAAACTTTGCCAAGGTCAATGTGGATGGAAATAGCTCCATCGCTGCCAATTATGGCATCGCCGCCATCCCCACCATGCTCGTTTTCCAGAATGGTCAGCCGGTGCAACAAATCGTGGGCTTGAGACCAAAAAGAGAGCTCAAAGAGATAATAGACGCTATCCTGAAAAGCACTAAGTAAACAGCCCGCTGAGGAAGTCAAAATTCTCAGGAAGAAGCGCCAACAACAATGGAAATCCCTTCATCACTGTTGCCGCCACCGCAGATTGTGCCACAGCAGCTTCCACGCTGGGTATATATTTGCACAGGATAGCAAGCATGGCGCTGCATAGCATGCACCCCACAAAAGCTCCCAGAATAAATCCGATTACCCTGTCCACCCAGCCAAAGGGCAAAGCATGAACCATCTTAGCCACAAACCAGCCAGCCACACTAGCAACGATTAGCGTGACTAGCAGGATAATGGCATAGGCAGCTATTCCTGCCCATGTAGCGCCTTCCGCGGAAAGCTTTAACGCAAGCGGCTGATAAAAATGTCCCGCCAGCGCTATCCCCCCTATCAACCCTGCAATCCCGAATAACGCCTTGATAAATCCTTGCCACAACCCTAACAGCCCAAACAAGATAGCAACAGCTACAATGACTATATCAACCCAGTTCATCACTTAGATTATAACAGCACTTAAGGCGAGTGTGCTATACCTGCGAAACGCACACATGCATTGCATCCATCAGTGCGGAGCAAACTGCAAACACGCTGTTATCTGCCCGTGCCATTCATGGTAAATCATATCTATGCACGAAGAGCAGCTCGGACCAGGTTCTCAGAGGAGAACTGTCCATCTGTAAGGCCAGCAAGAGAACTTTCTCTCCCAAAAATTTCATCCCGAATAGCAACAACTGAGAGACCTTTCTTCTCAAGCTGCTTTGCTCTTCGAGACAAGTCCTGGAAGTACTCTATACATGTTCGAAGGGCCTTACGGCCATCCTGTACCACATCGCCCATGGAGGTAAATAGAATAAGCCTGTCGGTCTGGAGAGCAATTAGCTTTTTCATTGACCTTGTAATCCCCGCGATATCCTCCTCTGGTCGGATAACCCTTGGCTTTTCTGAAATAAAAAGGTCTCCCGAAAAGCACCACCCTTTTTCAGGTTCTATTAACGCCACGTGTCCGTCACAATGTCCGGGAGTCTCTACCACGTCAAAATGGAAACGACCGGTTTCTATCTTCTCGGGCAAGCAATCCACTTCAGTGGGTTCTGGATAACCCCAAACCATCTCCTGATATGGGTATAACTTGGGAACCTGGTTGATGAGAGGAACTGATTCACGAGGTGCAAATATTTCGATGCCAAATTTCTGCTTCAGAAGATAGTTGGCACCGATATGGTCTTCATGATAATGCGTATTTACGACGAACTTGAGATTCTGCCCCTCCAGAAATTTGACCAACTCCTCAGCCGCATGCTTACAGCCGGTATCAATGAGGAGCCCGTCAACAAGGTACACGGCAACCCAGTAAAGCGGTTTCCCTTCAAACTCACGGCTCATCTTAATCTGAATAACTTCCCCAAACTGGTTGACCTCAATCATGCTACTTTTCACCCCAACTTTTAGTCTTGCCCGGCAACAGCGGCATGGCGGATAACCTCGATATACCCGAACTTATTATTTCCTTCATTCTCTGTCACCCTTTATTTTATCGAAAGTCTCGTTTCGCTAAATCTCACCGCATTCGTCCCTGTAGGAACAATAACGGCACAGCCATGAAGGGCAGCGGGGAAGCTGGGCTGGCGATGTTGCCTTCTCCAGAAGCTCTATGCGGCGTATCGCCTCAGCCTTTATGTCACTCAGGTTTCTGAAAGAAACATCATAGACCATCATCTTGGCATTCTCATCACTGACATTGGCATAGTAAAGGAACAGCCTGCCTTTAGGATGGTCTGTTAGCGCACAATCAAAGCCCAGGCGATAGAAATAATGAGGAAATGATGAAGGAAGTCGTTCCCGTTCCACAAGTGACTGAAACTTAGAGATTCGCACCATTGTGGGCAGGCCCTGGCGGAGCCGAACTAAATCGCTGAGCGAAGCATACTGGACCGGGGTATTTTCCACTTCCCCGGGAGAACCAAATTGAATCGCCCCCTTAAGGGCACCCGCAAATCCCATCTCATCCATAGAGCGAAGAGATTCTCCCTTTTCCTCAGCCAACTCATCTTCCGAGATAGCTTCCTGCGATTTGCGACTCTCGAAATATGCCTTGCGGGGAAAGACGAGGTCGTTAGTGCGAAGCTGCTGAGGTGGCTTTGGCTTGCCAAGCATGTCCAGCAGTCGCTGGCGGGTAACCTCATCAACTTGAACCTTTCCGGCTAAATCAGCGATTTTGTGTGAGGATGGCACCGAGCTGGTGCTGCAATCACACACTTTGGAATAGTCACATCCTCTGCCAAACCAGGCACAAACCGGCAAGTTGCTGGGGTCGTTAGCAATAAGTGCCTGCAGCAACAGGTCTCGCCGGCAATGCATCTCTTCCCGAACTGCGCCAAGGTCGGGAAAGGTGACATGATAGGCGGTAAGAGGAACCCCTCCTAATTTCTCCGCGCCATGCCGTTCATAAATGACAATTTCACCCTCCCCAACATTGACCATGGCACAATACATGCCCACTTGCTCAATGTAGGTCGGCCTTTGCTGAAGTAAGTTTTTCCCCTTCGCCAGCAGTGAAGTCGTCTTAACTTCCACAGGGACATTTTCATAGATGTCAATCTTGCCTACTACGCCTTCGGCCTCCACAAATTGCTCCAGATATTCCTCTCGAGATACAGCAAAACCAAAAATCTTGTGAAATCCGGTTCCCTTCCACATAAGCTGTTGTTTCTCCAGAGGAGGAGCTATCTCAGGATACTTCCTGCGAAAGTAAGCTTGCTTCAGATTGGTCAAATCAGTCACCGTAACGCGATATGGAGGACGCCGACTCCTCAACTTTTCCATCACGGCGTCCTTAATCGAGCGATTAGCCTCGATGTGGGACACATAAGGTGCAATATTAAAATCAGGCATCTTGCTGTTACCTTTTATTATAAGGTTTTATAAGAATAACTTCACTAGTCATTGCGAGCCAAATGTCCTCTCCCTCGATGGGAGAGGATTAAGGTGAGGGTGATGGGTGAAGCAATCTCACGCTTCTTGCTATAATTTTTACTGCCATGCCTTCAGGCGCTTGAAAGCCTCCAGCTTTTCTTTATCACCGATTTTGGCTTTGTCCAGAGCTTGAGCTAGAAACTGGATGCTGCTATCGTAAGTTTTCCTGTCTACAGGGTAAGGATAACCATCCTTGCCACCATGAGCAAAGCTATAGCTTGCCGGGTCACGCAGACTAACCGGCGTATCATAAACCAATTCCGAAATAAGGCTTAAGGCACGAAGTGTCTTTGCTCCTACGCCTTCAAGCCCGAGCAGTGATTCGAAATCCTGTGGCTGATGCTCGTAAGCAATGGTGAAAATCTTACCCAGCCTGTCAGGGTGGATGTCCTCCAGTGTGATGTAAGGCCGCCGGGGCAGGTCCAATGTCTTCAACTTGTTTAGCTGGGTCACAATTTTATATGGTTTCTCCTCGGTGGCAACCTGAGCGATGACATTCCTTGCCTTTGTGCTCTCCGAAGCCACCAGATTCAACGCCTCTCCTCTACCCTGAGAACAAATAGCAGACTGAGGCTCGCAAACAAAGTCGGTAACCTTTTCCCCCAGCCAGTGGTATCGCCGGGCATAGCGGTTAACTTCGTTCATCCCCTGCTGAACAACTGCCCAGGAGCCATCTTTGGTAAAGAAAAAAGTATGGTGGTAAAGCTGGTAGCCATCCTGAAGGGCAGAATTGTCCACCTTGGCTGACATTCGGCTGGCATAAACCAGGGGTGATGGATTTACCTTTAACAGATGCCCGAAGCCCTCTATCTCCGCCGGAGTCTTCCGTGAAGTTCTCCCTTTACCGCCGGCAATAAACAACCCCAGTTCTTTTTCCAATCCTCTCATCCCTTCCTTCAATGCTCCGCAAACTGTGGTGGTAACACCGCTTGAGTGCCAGTCATAGCCCAGAACACAGCCAAGGGCTTGAAACCAGAAAGGGTCAGAAAGGCGGCGCAGCATCTCCTCAGTACTAAACTCATCAACGATGACAATGGTAATCTCCCGAGCAAGCTGAGACATCCGTCCGAACAGCCACGGAGGCACCTTGCCATAATGGAGAGGCAGATTAGCAATCCCGGTCCTCTGCGCTGAGCTAGGCATTTCCAATGATATTATATAACGTGATTATCCCTTGACAACAAGTAATCCTTATGTTATACTATAGCTATGATAAAATATACAATTACACAATTCAACAAAGACTTCCCTGACGATGATACTTGCTTAGAGTGGCTAAAGAATTATCTCTACCCTAACGGTATCTTCTGTAAGCAATATGGAGTTGTTACAAAACATCACAAAGTAAAGAGTAGGCAAGCTTATGCCTGTGACCATTGTGGCAAGCATGTTTACCCGATGGCAGAGACTATCTTCGAGAAATCCACCACTCCATTAAAACTCTGGTTTTACGCCATCTTCCTTATAGCTTCAACACGTTGTGGCATATCAGCAAAGCAAATCCAAAGAGAAACTGGCGTTACTTATAAAACAGCATGGCGTATGGCTCACGAAATCCGCTCACTCCTACAGGAAGATTGCAATCCCATGTCTGGCGAAGTTGAAATAGATGAAACTTATATTGGTAGTCGTAAGTCTGGCAAGCGTGGTCGTGGAGCCGAAGGCAAAACAACCGTATTTGGAATCGCCCAAAGAAAAGGAAACATTACAGCCTTAATTACCCCCGATATTAAGAGTTCAACTCTTTATCCTGTTATCAAGAAATATGTGTTACCTGATAGTATGATTTACACAGATGAGCTTCAGGCTTATAACAGCCTAAGAAAGCACGGTTATAACCACAAAAGAGTGCATCATGCATCAAAGGTATTTGTTCAAGGTAATGCACACACCAATACTATAGAGGTTTTTTGGAGTGTATTAAAACGTGGCATTAACGGTGTTTACCACGCTGTTAGTCAAAAGCATTTACAAGGTTACATCAACGAGTATAGCTTTAGATATAATCACCGGGCAGATGAGAAGCCTATGTTTGAGACTGTTTTGGAGAAGATTTAACAGGTGTGCAGACTTTCTTTAAGTCTGCGATGAATACCTTCTTTGACATAGATAGCTTCTTTATTTCAGCGTCTTTTACCTTGGCCATTTCTTTCGCCTATTTATAGGCTATGTCATTTCCATTGATTTGTCAACTATCGCTAGGGTACTATAATAAGGATACATGCGTCGTTAGCTCAGTTGGATAGAGCACCTTCGTCATAAGTTGGAGATTGTGGGTTCAAGTCCTTAATATAAACTGATAGGACTTTACTAAGTTAAGCCAAGTTTCTTAAAAAATATTTTGTTTCTTTGTTCAGAATCTTTCAGTATCTTATCCCAAGCCAGAACCTCCATGTAAAGTCTATTGTTAGAAAACCAATTGAAGTATCCTAGACCATCGGGCATGGGAGTAAAGTTCTTAATCTTATATAACCAATCTTTGACTTTGGCAGTTAAGTCACAAATTAGATAGCCATAAAACGGGGTATTATCATCAACATATATGTCACGACCTTCTGGAGTTTTATATTTACCTTCTTTGATATCACGAACATATCGGATTACTTGCTCAATTGGGTCTTCTGCATTAGATTGATTGATAAAGTCATCACGCTGAGGCTGCTTGAATTCGAATATCGTAATTGGATTGCTTGTCTCATTCCCGCTTCTATAGGCTATTCTTTTATTAAATATCAGAAGGTCTGGCCTGTCCTTTCTTTCTTTATCCGTCGTTCTGTCAGAACTGACGTACTCTGTGAAGTTGAGTTTTTCATCTAGAATCCAGAGATTATGGCCTATATAATCAGTGCTTTCTGAATCAGATTTTTGGGGGAAAATAATATTGTGAATGTCTTTTTCTTTATTGTATTTTCCATCATCCTTTATTTCTAACAACTTCCTTAATAATTCCAAAACTATTTTTCTTAGAGCAACATAGTGGGTTAAATCACTGCTTCCTGCTTCCTGAACTGATTTAACTAACTCATTAGCCTTGGCAAACAATTCTATTTTTGGGTCATCTATTATTTTCTTTAATTCAGACTTCGCCAATTTTTCCTTTCTAAATCTTACTTGTTGCAAGGCAGATTCCATTGCCTGTTCATCTAAGTCAGATGCCAGAGTCGACCAGTCTAAGTCTTTTAGATAAGGCTTGTACCAGGGAGCTGATTCGTCAATATACCTCTTAAAAGTATCATGCCTCTTTTGTCTTCTGGTCTGAACCTCGTCTTTAAATACCGCTTCAACGATATTCGCAGACCGTTTTTCAATAGCATTCTGCGACAAAGGATAAACAATATCACTCCCTTCAGTTGGGAAATTAAATTTCCCCCTTTCGAAGGTAACATTATCATCGAGATATTTCCCCAAAATGTAGGCTATGATTATATAATTTTTACTCGTTCTATCATCCTTTTCGAAAAAATCCTCTTTAAATTCAGGGATATATTTAGATAGTGATGTTTCTGTTACTTGCCTGTTCTGAGCTGTCAGACAAAGCTTACTTGTTATACTGCCCGGATAAATTATCTTGTATATTTTAACTTGAAAATCGTTAGATTGTTCTATTTGACCTGGAGTTTTAAATCCTTTTAATGAAAAGGATTCACTGTGAATATGTTGTATTTCTCTGTTATCTCCGAGCAAATCATTGAGTATAACTTCATTATCGTTTTCTTTTAACATTATTGTTGGGCATTTAAAAGTATCATCCACGAAAAAAACTAGAATTCTCTCAAGTATTTTCCTGGCTATTGTCTTCAATTCCTTGTCATAATCGTGTTGCTTGAGTCCTTCCAGAGACAATGTGGTTTTGGTATCAGAAGCACTTATTTCTTGGTCTACCTCATTTTCGATAATGTCATTTCTTGAACCTAGACTAAACTTTCTCAAATGATATTTACTATTACTCTCATATACACTGCTGAATCTAACTCTAGTGAAATACTTTAGAAATATAAATCTTCCTAACCCCTGCCCCCCCATATTTATCTTATAATCCGTGCAGAGCGTGTCAAAAGCATCCCTATTTTGGGGGTTAAAACCAATACCATTATCTTCTACAGTGAACCCTACTATATCTGGTAACGCATCGGTTTCAAATGAAGCTTGGGGATTCCTTATAGGTGTGATAACAATCTTTCCGTCTGACCTCTTAGTTTCTGATATTGCTTCTATGGAATTCACTATAGCTTCTATAAGTGGACTATAAACAGTGGTTCTCTCCTTTAACGTTGTGTCAACAAACCTTGAAATATTGACTTCACTCATTTTCCCTTCCCCCTTTTTGTGTGATAGAGACATTTTATCATAGTTTGTATTCATATTTTCCAATAAAGCCCTCCCCTTTCATTTATTTACTTTGGGGGCTTCACCTTAAAAGCACTTTTAAGGCAACTTGCTTACTTTTGGTGCAAGTACTACTTTTAAGGCAAAACTCCTATTTACTTGTTCTTATGGTATAATCACGTTATATAATATCATTTAATGAAGGTTATAGATGGTGGTACCAAGTCAGGGAGTGGAACCATAGTCCGCTATTCCGTAGCATTGGCTAGCCTGCTGGGCAAAGAAATTAAAATACAAAATATCAGGGCAAAGAGGGATAAGCCGGGGCTGAGGGCGCAACATCTCAAGGCTATTCAGGCTTGTGCGGAGATGTGTCACGGCGTAGTGGAGAACGCCGCAGTGGGCTCTAAAGAGATAACTTATATTCCGAGGAAAAGATTTAACGGTGGGGAATATGAGTGGGATATAGGGACAGCAGGGTCAACTACCATGTTCGCCCAGGCTTTATTACCTCTGGCTTGCTTCGCCGAAAAGCCATCCAAGTTCAGACTTCAAGGAGGGCTATTTCAGGATTTCGCCCCCTCAGCTTATCATATGAAGTTCGTTCTTCTTCCATTGCTCAAACAAATGGGTATCCAGGCAGAACTGGAGATAATTCGTCCTGGTTATGTACCCAAAGGCAAAGGCATTATCGAAATCGAAGTTGAGCCGGTAGAGAAACTAAAGCCCCTCAACCTTATTGAACAAGGTAAAATTACCAGCATTAACGGAATCGCCCTCTCCTCACATCTGGAGGAGAAAAAAGTAAGCCAGAGGATGGCTCAGGAGTGCCGGAAAACATTAAACGCCCAGGGTTATAAGGCTGAAATCGAGGAAATTTATGATGAAAGCTCGCTTCAGGAGGGTGCTGCCCTGGCAATATATGCCGATACAAGCTCTGGCAGCGTAATCGGCTCAGATAGGGCGGGAAGACCGGGAAGAAGGTCGGAATCCATCGGAAGATATGTGGCTCAAAATTTCATGGAGGATATTAACACTGGGGCCACAGTTGATAGGTATATAGCCGACCAGCTTATAATTTATGCTGGATTAGCTGAGGGAATTAGTCGATATTCAATTCCTAGAATTACCGAACATGTTGAGACAAACCTCTGGCTTATTGAGGAATTCCTCGGTGCCAGGACAAAAATTAGTGATAATCTTATAATAGAAATAGAAGGAATTGGCTTTTGATGGAGGAACTGATTAAACGTGCCGCAAGTGACTTGGTGGAAAGCAAATATGCTATTGCGTTAACCGGTGCAGGTATGTCCACTGAGTCAGGGATAGCTGATTTCAGAGGGCCGGAAGGAATCTGGACCAAACATCCCGAGGCGGAAAGAAGAGCTTATCAGACCTATGAGAAGTTCCAGGCAAATCCAAAGGAATATTGGGAAGAAAGATTGAGCAGCCCCTCTTTATTCAGAGACCTGAGAAAAGTGGCACCAAATCCCGGTCATTACGCTTTAGCTGAATTAGAAAAGATGGGAATTTTAAAATGTGTGATTACTCAAAACATTGATAATTTGCATGCACGGGCAGGAAGCAAGAGCGTCCTGGATTATCATGGCAACGCGTTCAAACTCAGGTGTGTTTCCTGCAATGCTAGATATGATTTGGAAGAATATGATTTGCAAAAGCTAAGAGATGAGGGTAGATTGCCGCCCCTTTGTAAAAAGTGTGGGGGAGTAGTAAAGGATGACGTCGTCCATTTTATAGAGCCAATACCTTTAGATATCGCAGAGGAGTCGGAGGAAGAAGCATTAAAATGCGACACGATGCTTATCTGTGGGACATCAGCAGTGGTCTATCCCTTTGCTAATCTACCCCTGATGGCAAGATTTCGTTCTGGAACGTTACCTTCAGAACTTTATGGCACCGGTTACAGAACCATTGTGAAAGTAATCGAGGTGAATGCAGAGCCAACACCGCTTACTCAGGAGGGCATCTCAGATTACCTCATCCAGGGAAAGACCGGTGAGATATTGCCGCAGATAGTGGAACAGGTAAAGAATTGCCAAGATAACCTTGAACCGTCATAGAGTCTACAAAGCTCACGTCTCGACACTTTCGCTTGATGTATTTTCAATGCCTGGTTCTTGACTTGGCTTTCGCCACCTCAGCCACAGAGCAGGTATTAGCACTGCTGCAGCTAATACCGAGCAATAGATTTCAAGCTGCACCACGGTCATTACCTGGGCAACAAACAATACCACACTATAGTCCAGTACGATATGCAGCGATGCCACCAAGAGGTAGAATTGCCAGCCCTTGCCCTTATTCCAGCCGTAGATTGCCAAGGCAGTAGCTGCAGTGTGGAAGCCAACGGCGCTAACTCTTTCCCAGAACGGAATGAGCGCCTGCCATCCCTGGAGCTGCACTGTAGCCCAGGTGAACCCCGAAGCAAAGACGGTATTAAGAACCCAAACTGCTTCGAAGATGCCAAAACCAGCCCCGGCCACCGCTCCGAGGATAAGCGCGTCTCGATTTGAAATGGGTTTCTTACGCTCCATATAGACGAGCGCTGGTACTAGCTTCAATCCCTCCTGGACAAGCCCGGTAAATAGTAATACCGGTATTCCAAAAAGCAGCACATGTTCCTGCAATGTTGCCTGGTCCCAGAAGTGGAGCAGTGCCTGATTTGCTCCGACTTGCAACGGAGCTTGAACAAAGGCAATGGTGGGACCAAAGAGAATAGCTCCACCTGCTAGAACCGCCCAGAGCCAGGGTCTCTTATGAATTGGCGGTGCAAAGGCACCAAGCCAGATAGCGCCCAGCGCAAGGGCAATCCCAATGCCCCAGCCACCGGGATTGCTATAGAAGGATATAAATAGCTGCCATATATTCCCCCACATCGGTTATCTCCTTTTAAGCTACTCCATTATCTCCTGCAGCAAAATGATGCTCTGACCGTTGTCATACTTTACCAGATAATGAGGGCTATCTATACTGTACCACATATATTGCTTCTGCCCAGCTGCATTGAGTTCGAGCTTCCAGCAATCGAAACTCCCTGCTGGAGCTTCCACTGGCTCCTCTCCAGTTATAGCTACGGTAATTTTAGCCTTTTGGGCAGCCGAGGCAACAACGTTGGTATAGGTGGCTTGATAGCCTTCCTCAAAGGGAATCGCCCTGAATAAGAATAGTACTTCATCGTTATCATAGGCATCCTCAGGAACGTCTATCTCGACCGTTTGGTTTCCCTCCGGGGTTTCAGCTTCTATCTGGAGCCTGCTATCACTATAGGTGGCGTTAATCTTGAATTCGCCTTCTGGAATCACTATAGTTTGGTTTCCACTGATAGGCTTGAGGTCATCGCTTGCTACCTTAATGGAGATGGTTTGCTTTACCTCCCCTGCTTCCCAGTATTGCCCTAGAATATAGCTCTCTCCTTCCCTAGCAATGGTCAAGTTGCCACTACCTATCGTATTTTCTTCCTGGTCCTGGATAATATAGCTGAGCCCTTCCTCATCAGGCCAGGGGATTGCAGAAATTGTTATAGCCTCCCCTGGAGCAGGAGCACAACCTATCAAAATAAAACAAAGGGTAAACGCTATAGCTAAAGGCATCAGCAATCTTTTCATTTTTCTCTCCTCCCTTTGTTTATGTCGCAGATAGTCAAAGAGATGAACTTGAGTTCCTCAAGACATCTGCTACCTTACATCACCCTCTTTAGCCTGGGATTTGGGGTGACGCCGGGCATTCTGCCTCTCTTAGCGATAGGTTTGCCCTCTACCTCGTGAAGGTCGGCGGTGAAATTAATGGGCGGAGCATCGCTGATGTAGCTACCCACGGCGAAGATGTCAACGGGGGCTCCTTCGTTTATAAAATATCTGATGCGCTCCAGGTTAAGTCCACCACTGACCACAATTTTCACCTCTTTAAATCCCTCAAGGTCCAGCCAGGCTCTTACTTCCTTAACCAAATCGGCGGTGACCCTGCCTCTCTCCGAGGGAGTATCTAATCTTACACCCTGCAACCTTCCTTGCATTGCCTTGGCGACAGTTACGCTTTCTCTAACCTCGTCCTCAAAAGTGTCTACCAGGGCAATCCGGGGCACTTCAGGGGGCATATGCTTATCAAAGGCAAGCGTAGCCTCAGCGGTGCTTCCCAGAATAATGATGAGCGCATGAGGTATAGTTCCTGTAGGTTGGATACCAGCAAGTTTTGCCCCACTTGTGCTGGCACAACCAGTGCAGCCTCCCACAATAGCGGAATACTCCATAACGCCAACTACTGAAGGATGGACATGACGAGCACCAAAGCTAATCACCGGAATGCCCTGGGCAGCATCAACACACTCCCGAGCAGCAGTGGCCCAGCCACTGCAATGGGCAAGAATCCCTAGATAGGTAGTCTCGTAAGTTCCGTAGCTCTGGTAAGGAGCTTTTATCCGCAGGACTACCTCTTTTCTGTCAAAGGATTCGCCTTCAGATAACGCCCAGACTTCACGACTATCCTCAGGAAGCACCTTCTCTAACAGAGTTTTAACTTCCTCTATGCCGCAAAGAATACCAGACCCCCTCGGGAACACCTCCATAGTGGCTACAGGGTTTATTTTCTCCTTTTTAAGTATTTCCACCGTGCGCGGGAAGTAAATATCAGCAGTTTCACCACTGAGCCAGGAATCGGGGATTTCGAAATGCGCCTGTGAGACCTTGACTGCAGGTCTGACTAATTTAGCTCCAAGCACCTTTTCCATGTGCTCCAGAGCAAAGAAGTGAGCTTTGTCATTGACGGAGGCAACGCAATCAACAGGAATTTCAACTTCATAACCTCTATTTCGGGCATCAGCCACGGTGTGCATCACACAGATGTCAGTGCACACACCACAAATAACGATAACCTCGGGATTTAACTCCTTCAACTTCTTCTCCAGCGAGGTATAATAAAAAGCATTGAAGTGCCTTTTAGGTATTATTTCGCCGTGATATTGGGAGAGTTCAGGGATGAGTTCAGCCTCAGGCGTTCCTTCAATGCAATGAGGAGGGAACAGCTTGAATTCAGGGTCATCAGGCTTATGATGGTCACAGGGATAAAAGACCTTCGCCCCCTGTTTTAGCTCCTTTTCCAGAAGTCTCTGGATATTAGGAATAATATCTCGAGCTTTGGCACCACAATAGAGAGGATGCCCTTCCTCCAAAAAGCCGCGAACCATATCTATTACCAATATCGCCTTAGCCATAACCTTGCCTTAAAACGCCTCCAAATTTTCCACGGTAAAAGCTCGGTGTGCCCGATGAAGGTGATTAAACTCACTAGTAGCCTGGGCGTTCCACCTCATAATGTTCCTTCAGGAAAGAAATATACTCCTCAAGCAAGGAAGCCGCCTTCCCATCGTTACCATTTTTTAGAGCCTCCGCAGCGTCTTGCAAAATACCGATTTCAATTCCTATCAAACCTGCTATAGCACAAAGCCCCCCAGCACAAGAACCGACGTCAGCTCGCCACAGGTGAGATTGCTTTACTTCTATCATATGCTCTATATCGGTAAGACATTCCCCTTTCTCTGCAGGGTTAGCTAGCTTTTGCTTGATATCCATCGCCTTCTCCATGGCTTCTTTGCTTATCATAAACATTTTAATTCATCCTCACCTAACTTTTAAATACTAAACAAATTCAAAATTCAAATTCCTAAAGTTTAGGATTTAGAGCTTAGGATTTCGTGTTTGTCCATGTCAGTGTCTGAAATGGCGAACGCCGGTAAACGCCATGGCAACATTATACTTGTTAGCCAGTTCGATTACCTCTTTATCTCTTATCGAGCCACCAGGCTGAATAATAGCGGTAACTCCTCCCTGGATTGCCAATTCAGGACCATCCGTGAATGGGAAAAAGGCATCGGAAGCAAGGACACTTCCCCTGGCTCTATCACCAGCTCTTTTCATAGCCAGCTCAACGCTCACCACACGGCTTGGTTGTCCGGTTCCCATTCCCAATAGTGTTTTGTCCTTAGCAACAACTATGGCATTGGATTTTATCCCCTTTACCGCCTTCCAGGCAAAGAACAAATCGGATAACTCCTTCTCCGTTGGTTGACGATTGGTAACTGTGCGGGGTTGGAACTCCTCCTCAGCCAGGAAATCCATCGTTTGGACGAGGAAACCACCCTGGATATAGCGGAAATCAAGCTGTTTCTGGTTCGTTTCCAACATGGGCACTTTAACCAGACGCAAGCTCTTTTTTCGTCCCAATAACTCCAGCGCTTCTGCAGCGTAATCTGGAGCCAGTATAGCATCATAATGAGTTTTGTTTATCTCCTCGGCAGTAGCTAAATCTATAGTTCGATTGGCAGCGACCACACCACCAAAGGCAGCCAGAGGGTCTCCAGATAAAGCCCTTCGATAAGCTTCAGCTAGATCGTCGTGGCTGGCAAGTCCACAGGAGTTGGTGTGCTTCATCACGGCTACAGTGGGGTCAGAGAAGTCCCCAAATATATTCAAGGCAGCATCGAAATCGAGCAAATTATTGAACGAAACTTCAGGGCCGCTAAGATGCTCTAAAAAGGCTAACCCACCCTGCTTATGTTTTACATCCTGCTGGGTATAGAAAACAGCCTTCTGGTGTGGGTTTTCGCCATAACGAAGCTGGTAAGCTTTCTTCAAGGCGATGGTCATCTGCTCAGGAAAAGTTTCTTCACCAAGGTACTGAGCAATGGCAGTATCGTAGATAGCGACATGTTGAAAGGCTTTTTGAGCTAACCGTTTCCGTTCCGTTAAATCTACATTGCCCTGACGTAGCCTGGATAAAACGGGTTCATAATCCTCGGGGTCAACTATCACCATGACGAAGGGAAAATTTTTGGCTGCCGAGCGAATCATAGTTGGGCCACCAATATCAATATTCTCCAGCGCCTCGTCCAAAGAAACATCACCGCGGGCTACCGTCTCAACGAAGGGATACAAATTTACCACCACAATATCAATAGCCTCGATTTGGTTCTCAGCTAATTCAGCCAGATGCTGAGGCAGGTCACGCCTCGCCAAAATTCCGCCGTGAACTGCAGGATGCAAAGTTTTCACCCTGCCATCGAGGATTTCAGGAAAACCGGTAAGCTCGGAAACACCGTGGACTTTTATTCCGGCAGCCTCCAGTGATTTCTTCGTCCCCCCGGTGCTGAATATCTCAATACCCAGTTCTTGCAAGCCTCGGGCGAAGTCAGCTATCCTTGCCTTATCTGAAACGCTTAGTATAGCGCGCATAGACCCTCCTTCAATCTATCCTTATCCTTTCTTCGCTCACTGCGTTACCTATTTCACCAATGACTTTAGCCTGGGGCAAAGCTTCGATAATTTTCGGTGCGTCCTGGCTGGCACAGATAACCACCATGCCTATCCCCATATTAAATACCCGATACATCTCCGCTTCGTCAACATTCCCTCGCTGTTGAATAAGTTTGAAAATAGCAGGTACATCCCAGGAACTTTTACGAATATGGGCAGCAAGCCCTCCGGGCAAGATGCGAGGTATATTCCCCTCAAATCCATCACCAGTAATATGAGCCAGCCCTTTAATCAGGGGCAGAGTTGGCTTGAGTTCATGGTAGTAACAGCGATGCGGCACCAATAACTCCTCTCCTAGTGTTTTCCCTAACTGAGGATAAAATGTATGTAAACAGGATGAGTCATCATCTATTCCAAAGACCCGCCGCACTAACGAATAGCCATTAGTATGTAATCCAGATGAAGGCAAGCCAAGTATTATGTCACCTGAAGTTATAGAGCTGCCATCAATGATATTTTTCTTTTCTACCACTCCGACAATAAAGCCCACCAAATCATAGCTACCTTGGGTATAGATGCCCGGCATTTCAGCGGTTTCACCACCAACGAGAGAGCAGTTAACTTCCCTACAGGCACGACCTATGCCGGTAACAACGCTTTTCACCTGTTCAGGGCGAAGCTTATCCATAGCGATATAATCCAAGAAGAAAAGTGGGGAAGCGCCACAACAAAGAATATCGTTAACACAATGGTTGACGATATCAATGCCTACAGTGTCATTTTTAACGAATAAGGAGGCGATTTTGAGTTTAGTGCCTACCCCATCAACACTGGAGACCAATATAGGCTCTTCATATCCTTTGAGCTGGAACATGCTACCGAAGGAACCGAAATTCAACACCCCGGATTGGAAGGTAGCTCTAGCTTCTTGGGCAATGAACTTTTTTATCTTATTGGCTGCCCCGATGTTGACCCCAGCGAGAACATAGCTTTGTTTATTTCTGGCTTGCAATCATTTCCTCTTCGGGCTTCGCTTCTAAGGCAAGCTTATCCATGCCCATTTGCACCGGGACAGGATATTCACCGGTAAAGCAAGCAAGGCAGAAGATATCCCTGGGCAGGGCAACAGCTTTAATTAAGCCATCAAGGCTGAGATAGCCGAGAGAATCAGCACCAAGATAATCCCTGATCTCGGGGATACTCTTTTGAGCTGCGATAAGCTCCCACTCCCTGGCCATGTCCACCCCTAAAAAGCAAGGATGGCGGATAGGGGGAGCACAAATACGAAGGTGAATTTCCCTGGCACCAGCTTTTCTAAGCAAACTAACCACGTGTGGGGTGGTAGTGCCACGCACAATGCTATCATCAACAACAACCAGACGTTTCCCGCTAATAATCTCAGCAAGAGGATTGAATTTTAGCTGAACTCCGAGTTCCCGTAATCTTTGGTCAGGTTCAATGAAAGTACGCCCTACATAACGGTTTTTCATTACTCCTTCACAAAATGGGATACCTGAAGCATTAGCGTAGCCACTGCCAGCAGCGGTAGCAGAATCGGGCACACCCATGACAAGGTCAGCATCAACGGGATACTCCTGAGCTAGCATCTCGCCCATGGCTTGCCTTGCTTTGTAGAGCAACCTGCCTTCAATGATGCTGTCGGGACGAGCAAAATAAATATACTCGAAGATACATAGCGCCTTTTTGCTGTTTTCTTTCTTGAAGCTTTTCATCCCGTCTCGGTCAATAATCACAATCTCACCAGGTTCTATTTCCCTTAAAAATTGCGCCCCTATATGGTCTAAAGCGCAACTCTCTGAGGCAATGACCCAGCCACCATCAATAGTTCCTAAACAAAGAGGGCGCACGCCCAAAGGGTCACGAACTCCCATAAGGATATCCGGAGTCATAATCGTTAAAGAATAAGCTCCTTGAAGACGTGCCATAGCATACTTGAGCTTTTCCTCCCAGTTATCGCCCGGGGAGGCTAAAATCAGGTTGGCAATCACCTCAGAATCAGTGGAAGTATCAAAACTACAGCCACTACTTTGAAGTTCATCACGGAGAGGCTTAGCATTAAGGATATTGCCATTATGCGCTAAAGCAAGTGTTAAATTTCCTGCTCTTGCAACAACAGGTTGAGCATTGGCAGGTTGGCTTGAGCCGGTGGTGGAATAGCGGTTATGCCCAATGCCAATATACCCTTTAAGTCGGGCAAGGTCTTCTTCGGTGAAGGCTTGGGAAACCAGCCCCATTTTCTTATGTATCATTATTTCGCGTCCATCGCTAACAGCGATGCCAGCGCTTTCCTGTCCACGATGCTGAAGAGCAAAAAGAGCGAAAAAGATAAGACGAGCTATGTCTACCTTTGAACAGTAGACCCCAAAGACGCCACAACTTTCGTGTAGCAAAATCGTCTTCCTCAGCTAAATTATAATTGCCTTTACCTCACCAAGTCAAATTCACCAACACACTTGCTTGATGAATTCCGCCTTTGAAAAACTTGTTGCTCTTGACATTTGTATTTCGTATAATAACGCTTTATATTTTGATACAATGAGTTAATTCTGCTAATATCTGTAAGGAAGTGTAAATGGCAACGAAAGAAACGAAAGAGAAAATTATCACACAATTTAAACCTAAAAAGGATGATACCGGCTCTACAGGGGTCCAGGTAGCGCTGCTTACCGAAAGGATAAAACAAGTAACAGAGCATCTCCAGGTGCATATTCATGACCAACACTCTCGACGTGCCCTTCTTAAATTAGTCGGACAACGCAAAAGGCTATTAACGTATCTTAGCAAGACAAACCCGGAGCAATATCATTCTCTCATCGATGAGTTAGGTTTAAGGAAATAACATGCCTTATACAGTAAAACAGGTAATAGCAGGCAGGAATCTCATCATTGAAACAGGAAAGCTCGCTCAACAAGCTGATAGCTCTGTTACCGTTCGCTATGGAAATATCGTTACTTTGGTTACTGTTTGCGCTAAAAACGAACCGGAAGAAAAGGAATTAGATTTTATACCCTTGACAATAGATTATGAAGAAAAGCTTTACGCCGCTGGTAAAATACCAGGTAGTTTTTTCAGACGAGAAGGTAGACCCAGCGAGGAGGCAATATTAAATAGTCGGCTTATTGACCGCTCCATACGCCCGCTTCTTTCCAAAGATTTTAACCACCAGGTGCAGGTCATCGCTGTAGTGCTCTCCGCGGATAGGGAAAACAATCCCAATACCTGCGCTCTCATTGGCACTTCAGCAGCCTTAACTATTTCAGACATCCCATTTTATAAACCAATCTCAGGAGTCCATGTTGGCTATATAGATAATAATATGATATTGAACCCTACATTTACTCAGGTTGAAGACAGCTTGTTTGATGTGGTTGTTGTCAGTAATAAAGATGCGATAGTAATGGTGGAAGCAGGTGCTAAGGAGGCTCCTGAAGACCTTATAATGGAGGCGATTAAATTTGGGCATGAAGCTAACCAGGAGATTATCAAACTCCAGGAAGAGCTGGCGCAGGCTTGCGGCAAGCCAAAGATAGAACCCTCGGCAAGAGAAGTTGCCCCGGAATTATTAACTCAGGTTTCCTCATTGACTGAGGACAGATTAAGTCAAATTTTGGAGCAACCGAAGGAAAAAACACAACGAGAACAAGCTCTAACCCAGGTAAAAGAAGAATTAAAACAAAAATTAATTGATTCCTTCTCCGAGAAGGAAATCAACTTAGCCTTTGAAGCCAAGCTCAGAGCAATGGTAAGAAAAACGATCCTGGATAGAAAACAACACTTAGATGGCCGCCAAGCTAACCAGATCCGCCCTATCAGCAGTGAAGTCAGTCTTCTGCCACGCACTCATGGTTCAGCATTATTTACTCGGGGAGCAACACAGGTATTAACAGTCACCACCTTGGGCTCCGTTGGGCAGAAACAACTATTGGATGGTCTGGGGTTAGAGGAAACCAAGCGATTCTTACATCACTATAACTTCCCTCCATTCTCCACAGGAGAGGTAAAGCGGGTAGGTACACCGGGAAGGCGAGAAATTGGGCATGGCGCTTTGGTAGAACAAGCCATCGCACCGATATTACCTACAGAAGAAGATTTTCATTATACTATTCGTTTAGTTTCCGAAGTCCTCAGTTCTAGCGGGAGTACCTCTATGGCAAGTGCTTGCGCCTCAACTCTATCTCTAATGGATGCCGGCGTGCCCATTAAAGCACCAGTAGCTGGAATAGCCATGGGACTCATTACTGACGAAAATCAATACGCCCTGCTAACTGATATCGAGGGGATGGAAGATGCCTATGGCGATATGGATTTCAAAGTTGCCGGTACAGCTGAAGGAATCACCGCATTACAACTTGATATCAAACTTAAGGGGATAGAACATCAGATTCTGTCCGAGGCATTGGAACGAGCACGACAGGCTCGCTTGGAAATACTAGACAAGATGCACGAGACGTTAAGCACCAGCCGCTCCGAGCTTAGTCCATATGCCCCAAGGATGCACCAAATGACCATCGACCCAAGCAAGATTGGTAGCGTTATTGGCACTGGGGGCAAAACCATCAGGTCCATTATCGAAGAGACCAAGACAACCATCGATATTAAGAACGATGGCACTGTGCTTATTGGTTCTCTTAGCGAAGAGGCAGCCCAAAAAGCAATGGACAGGATTAAGAATTTAACCCAGGAAATAAAGGTGGGCGAGATATATACTGGCAAAGTAACCCGGGTGTTAAGCTTCGGGGCTATGGTGGAAATTGCGCCTGGTAAAGAGGGATTGGTGCATGTTAGCGAGCTTGCTCCTCACTATGTCCCCAGAGTCGAAGACGTCGTTAAAGTTGGCGACGAGATAATGGTCAAGGTAATTCAAATCGATGATTTAGGTAGAATAAATCTATCCCATAAAGCGGTGTCCCAGGGGCCTTCCCAATCACCCAACGATAGGGTAAACTCCCCTTCACCCTCAAAACAATATGGGCAAAAGGAAACGAGGTAACACTACTCTCGTCGTCGTGAAAAGGATAACATATAACCTGGTGAAATAAAGCGTTAGTAAGGTAAGGAAATGGAACCAATAAGAGTGGTAGTCAATGGTGCTCTGGGCAGGATGGGACAGGAAATAATTAACGCTATCACCAAACAGGATACGATAGCGCTAGTAGGTGCTGTAGAGAAAGAGGTAACTCAAAAGTATCTTCCTATAGTTGGTACGGTGGTACGTTTTTCATCTGATCTGGATCCCCTTCTCGAGGAATGTGATGCCAATGTCGTGGTAGATTTCACTACCGCCGAAGCATCCATGGTGGTAGCCCGTATTGCTGCTAAAAGAAAGGTTAATTTAGTTATCGGCACCACCGGGCTCTCGGAAGAAAACATCGCTGAAATTGACCAGTTATGCCAAAAATGTGACATTGGGGCGGTTGTGGCGCCTAATTTCTCCTTATCAGCTGCTGTTTTAATCAAGCTAGCAGAACTGGCTGCCAAGTTTTTCGACCACGCTGAAATTATCGAAATGCATCACGATAAAAAAGTCGATGCCCCTTCGGGAACAGCGATAAATACGGCAAATGCTATGTTGAAGGCACATGGTAAACCTTTCACCTACCCCAAAACAGAAACAGAGGTAATTCCTCGTACCAGAGGAGGACAAATTAAAGGCATAGCCATTCATAGCTTGAGGTCACCAGGGTTTATGGCAGGGCAGGAGGTTATATTCAGTGGAGAGGGACAAAGATTAAGTTTGCATATGGAGACAATAAGTCGTGAGGCATATATGCCTGGCGTCATCCTTGCCATCAAAGAAGTAGTAAAGCGAAAAGGATTAATTTACGGATTAGATTCGTTGCTAGAAAAACTGTAAGGGGCTTTATCATGGAAGGATTCAATATAGCTATTGTGGGTGCAACGGGGTTTGTGGGACAGGAATTTATCAGTATACTCGAACAACGAAAGTTCCCCGTAGGCAAATTGCGCCCCTTGGCCTCTGAACGCTCGAGTGGCACGGAGATTTTCTTTCGCCATCGTCCATTCGAGGTGCAGGAGGCTTTATCAGAGACTTTTCATGATATCGATATTGCCTTTTTCTCCGCTGGCGCTGATGTTAGCCGACAGCTATGCCCTATAGCTGCTAAAGCTGGCGCGGTAGTCATCGACAATAGCGCTACTTTTAGATTGGAGCCTTCAGTCCCCCTGGTAGTCCCTGAGGTAAATCCTGAGGATATAAATCAACATAACGGGATAATCGCCAATCCAAATTGTTCCACGATCCAGCTGGTAGTGGCTCTTTATCCGCTCCATAAAGTTAACCCGATAAAACGAGTCATCGTAAGCACCTACCAATCAGTATCGGGCGCCGGCTTCACCGCGGCAAATGAACTAACCAGGGAAACAAAGCTAGTCTTAGAGGGTCGTAGTGTATGCCCCCACGCCTTTGCTCATCAAATAGCATTTAATGTTCTTCCAGAAATAGATGTCTTCATGGATAATGGCTACACTAAAGAAGAATGGAAGATGACGGAGGAAACACGAAAAATAATGCATGCTCCGGACATAGCTGCCTCGGCTACTTGTGTCAGGGTCCCTGTCTGGTTTGGACATAGCGAAGCAGTGAATGTGGAATTTACTTCACCTATCTCTGCCAAAGAAGCAAGGAAGATACTAGACCAATCACCTGGAATCAAGGTGCTTGATGACCCCAGCGTTAGTCATTATCCATATCCTTGGGCGGTAACAGGGTCAAACCATGTATTTGTAGGCAGAATTCGAGAAGATATTTCCTGCCCTAACGGTTTGGTCATGTGGATAGTGGCTGACAATTTACGCAAGGGAGCTGCTTTGAACGCTGTCCAGATTGCTGAAGAAGGTATAAACAGAGGCTGGATAGCATCTAAAAGGAGTGTAGTGGCTTAAATGAATAATCTCGGGCGCTTACTTACCGCGATGATCACTCCTTTCACTGCTGAAGGAAAGGTTGATTATCAACAAGCTCGGAATTTGGCTCAAGCTTTGCTTGACTCCGGCAGCGATGGAGTAGTGGTCTCCGGCACTACTGGCGAATCTCCCACTCTCTCTACTGAGGAGAAACTCCGACTTTTTGGTGAGGTTAAATCGCAGATAGCTAACAAGGGGGCGATTGTCGCTGGTACCGGTAACTACAACACCAGGGAAAGCCAACAACTAACCAAGGAGGCTGAAAAAATCGGCGCCGATGCTTGTCTGCTCGTAGTTCCGTACTACAATCGGCCAACTCAGCAAGGTCTATTCGAACATTTCAAAGCTATAGCTTCAGCTACCACCTTGCCTTGCATCATTTATAACGTTCCTTCTCGCACCGTTACCAGCATCACCGCTGATACCGTAATCAAGCTAAGCCAGATTGACAATATTGTCGGTATAAAGGAAGCTAGTGGCAATCTTAGTCAGATCGCCAAGATTATCCAGGAAACGAAAGATGATTTCCTGATTTACAGTGGTAACGATAGCGATACTCTTTCTATACTGGCCTTGGGAGGATACGGCGTTATCAGCGTTGCCTCTCATCTGGTGGGAAACCAGATAAGGGAAATGATGGAAAAATTCCTGAACGGCAGAAGCAAAGAGGCAGCTAGTATCCACCGAAACCTACTGCCTTTAATAGAAGCTTTGTTCATTGTTTCCAACCCTATGCCGGTTAAATATGCCTTGAATTACCTGGGGTTTCCCGTAGGCAAACCACGATTGCCTCTTGTTGAGCCAGATGCAAAATCAGCCGAGATTATTCAAGCAACTTTGAAAAATTACAAAATCGACCTGCCTATACCCCGAATTAAATCACAAGCACTAAAATCCTGAGTAATATCAAAAATTAAACGTAGAAAATCAAAATTACAGTTCAAAGTTCAGTAGCTATCAGCTTTCAGCTATCAGCCTTCAGCCATTAGCTGACCGCTGACTCCTGATTACTGTCTGCTTCTTCATATTGTTTAGTATTTCGGATTTAGAATTTTAAGAGGATAGGCCTCACCTTTATCATTTGCTCCCGCTTTGAACCCACTGAAACCAAACTGATAGGACAACAAAGAAGTTCCTCGAGCCTGGTTAGATAACGGCGAGCTTCTGAAGGAAGTTGTGCAACGTCAGCGATTCCGCCAATTGGTCCCTTCCAACCAGATAGCTCTTCATAGATAGGCTGGCATTTCTCCAATACAGCGATGTCACTGGGAAAGGAATCCAGTATTTCACTACCAAGCCCGTAAGCGGTGCATATTTTAACGGAGGGGAAACCATCAAAGGTATCAAGGTGAGTTAAAGCCAGTTCAGTAAAGCCATTCACCTCGACGCTAAACTTGCCAGCTACAGCATCGAACCAACCACATCGCCTCGGTCTCCCCGTGGTCGCACCATATTCATGAGCTTTTCTTCGTATTAATTCCCCCACTTCGTCTTTTAGCTCAGTAGGCATAGGACCACTACCAACCCTGGTAATATAGGCTTTAAACACACCAACAATGTGGTTGATTTCCCGGGGACTTATTCCTAGTCCTAGAGACCCTCCCCCAGCCAATGGCGAAGACGAGGTAACGTAAGGATATGTGCCGAAATCAGGGTCAAGCAATGTCCCTTGCGCACCTTCCAACAAAACCAGCTCATTATTCCTAATCGCCTCCCGAATTATGGAACCGGTATCTCGAATAAAAGGATGCAACTTATCGCTGTAATGGCAATATTGCTCAAACACTTCATCCACTGACAATGGTGACTTTCCGTACACCTTGCCAAGAATAGCGTTTTTAAGTTCCATGATTGAGCTTAGACGGTTCCGAAAGGCATCCTTATCTAGTAAGTCTCCAGTGCGTATTCCCATGCGTGCTATTTTGTCACTGAAGGCAGGCCCAATTCCCCTACGTGTAGTGCCCAGAGCCTTGTCACCACATCTTTCCTCCTCCAAACCGTCAAGAAGAACATGATAGGGCATAACAAGGTGAGCACGGTCACTTATGAAAAGACGGTTGGTAGCGACACCATGTTTTTGAAGATTGTCTATTTCCTCAAGAAGAATTGGGGGATTAACCACCACACCATTGCCCACGATGCAAGTTGTATGCGGGCGAAAAATCCCTGAAGGCACAAGATGCAGCCGAAACTCGCCGTAAGGATTAATTATGGTGTGACCGGCATTATCACCCCCCGAGAAACGAGCTACCACATCTGCTTTCTCAGCGAGGGAATCAACCATCCTCCCTTTTCCTTCATCACCCCACTGTCCTCCCACAATGGCAACAACAGGCATTTAAGTACCTTTAGCTCCTAACTCGTCGTAAATAAACTAACCTCTGAACCACGGTGATATAAACAAAAACCACCAGAATCCATAAGGCAATAACCACAGCTAAGTCAACGAATTGACCTACCAGTAAACCTATCGCTAATACTATAACCCTTTCTGCTCTGGTAAACAAACCAACCTTGCATTCCAATCCAAGTCCTTCTGCCCTTGCCCGTATATAGCTAACCAGGAAAGAGCCAATCAAGACAGCAAAAATAAGCAAGATTTCTAACCTGCCGGGCATATACCAGACAAGGAAACCACAAAATATCGCTGCTTCAGAAATGCGGTCAACCGTAGAATCAAGGATGGCACCAAATTTTGTAGTTTTCTTGGCAAACCTGGCCAGCGCCCCATCCAGAAGGTCAAATAATCCGGCAACTAAAATTAAGATTCCGCCAAGCGGAAAATGCCCAGTGGCAATGACATAAGCGGCACCGATGTTTATCGCTAATCCTGTAAAGGTAAGAGCATCAGGCTTTATGCCACTTTTGCCTAAAATCCCGATTACAGGATTGGTAATGCGTAATGCTAAATTTGCTCTAAGCTCTGCTAAATTTGGCGCCCGCAAAAGCAGTTTACCCTTTAACCTCAGCTAACTGTGGCTCAGGCAATGAAATAGGACCCTCTTGCTCTTCCCCAGCAATAAATGCTTCGGTCTTTGTGCGAGCTTCATCATCAGAATACTGAATCGGCGGAGACTTCATAAAGTAAGCTGCCGGCGCTACGATGGCTCCACTTAGACCCCTGTCCAGAGCTAATTTACAGCATCTTATGGCATCAATGACTACGCCGGCTGAATTGGGACTATCCCACACCTCCATCTTTAGCTCCACATTTAGAGGAACATCGCCAAAGGTGCGCCCTTCCATTTTTATGTAGCAAAATTTGCGGTCCGCCAGCCAGGGAACATAATCACTGGGGCCAATATGGATGTTATCACTACCAATATCGTAATCTAACTGCGAAGTAACAGCGTTCGTTTTAGAAATCTTCTTAGATTCCAGACGCTCCCGCTCCAGCATGTTATAGAAATCGGTATTGCCTCCAATATTCAATTGATAAGTTCGCTCCAACTTAACACCTCGTTCACGGAAAAGCCTGGTTAATACCCGATGTGTGATCGTAGCTCCAACCTGAGACTTGATATCATCGCCAATAACGGGCAATCCTTTCTCAGCAAAGCGATTTTGCCAGTAAGGCTCACGAGCAATAAAAACAGGTATGCAGTTGACAAGACCGCAGCCAGCTTCCAATACTTGCTCGATATACCACTTAGTTGCCATCTCGCTGCCCACAGGCAAATAATTAAGCACTACATCTGTATCAGTCTCCTTGAGGATGTTTACTATATCAGCAGTTGGCCCTGGTGCCTTAGTAATAATTTGGGAAAGATACTTCCCCAAGCTATCGTGGGTCATGCCACGCTCAACTTTGACGCCACAATTAGGCACATCACAAAACTTAATGGTGTTATTAGGCGGGGTGAAAATGGCTTTGGCTAAGTCCTTGCCTACTTTATTCTTGTCAATATCAAACGCAGCCACAAAATTTATGTCGGATATGTGATAGCCTCCCAGATTGACATGCATTAAGCCAGGGACAAACTCATTCTCTTTAGCATCTTTATAATAGTAAATGCCCTGAACTAGTGATGAGGCACAATTACCGACACCAATGATGGCTACATTTATTGTTCCCATGGCAACAAACTTAGTAGAATGTTATGGTCAAAATCCCACCAAACACACTTACCCTTTCACTAACTTTGACCGATTTTTTACAAGACTTTAAGCCTTACCAATTCTGAATACTTTTGTCCCACATACAGAGCAGGTTCCCCTGACTGCTGGTCTTCTATTCTTAAGAGTAACCGAAACTGGATTTTTAATATCCCTCTTTGCGCGACACTTAAAACAATACGCCTGCATCTTGACTACCTCCTTTTAAGTTAATTACAACCT